>JGI20159J14440_10003510_pt1 | contig 10113 bp, 6 predicted proteins | sample COG_09_FD_14440 | JGI IMG/M metagenome (IMG submission 14440) | reverse complement strand
GGAGTCTAAGACGTCGTTCATGGCTGCCACGCCTTCGCCGGGTTCTGGCGCCGACATCGTCGACAAGTCGCCTTCCGAAGCCACGGTCGGTATAATCTTAGCAAACCGACCTTTGAACCTCGGTCGGTTATCTGCGAGCGTCTTGCGGCACTCGTATCGAATTTTTTTGTGGCCTAATCTACGTCTCGCTCTCTTTTCGCGATATCGCGCGAGTTGCTGCATTCGAAGCTCCGAGGGGATGCGACGCATCACGCCCGGTTGGATTTGATTGGAGTTCAAATGCATCATGCCTTGCTCCAAGTCGGTAAACGCACTCGTCAAATCGACGTGCGAACTCGCTTTCTTTACTCCACTTAAATTCGATTTCTTAAAAGAACTCGTCTTTCGTGGTTTCGTAAACGATGTGCTTCTTTGCACTGATGATGAGTTGTAATTTTTGTTGATGTTCCTGTCGCTGTTGTCGCTGTTGTTGTTGTTGTTGTTGTTGTTGCTCTTGTTCGACGATTTACTCTTGGACGATGACGAACTCGGTTTCTTCGCCGACGTCGTCGCCTTCGTGCTGCCACCACTTCCACCTCTGCTCACCGCCGACGACGACGCTAACGATCCGTGCTTATTCGTCGTATTCGCGGCTACCACATCTGCGTTGTGTTGCCTTCTCCCGGCTGGCCCGCTCGCCTCAAAGTTAAACGCGTCCACGTGCACCCCGCTCGTTTCAGGCTGCGAATCGTTCTCAAATATCCTCGAATCTAAAGAAAAGTGCGTCTCGTGCGCTTGCACGCCTCCGTAGTCTGCATCTTCCGAGCTCCCGCCCGCACCCGCGTTGGCGTTTTGAAAATTTTGCATAAACGTATCCAAAGGGTCGGCGAAATAATGCGTCGTATTCGTCGCCTGATCCAACCAATCCATCGCGTCCTCCGACGCCTGCGGCTGTTCGCCGCCGTGTTGATGAATGTGATCGTTGTGTACCTCTTCTTTGTGATGTGGTGGTGCGATGTACTCTTCGTCCGTAAATTTGGACAAGTCTATCGGCGACATCGAGCCTTCTTTGGAATCTCGCGACTCCTCCGACCTCTGCGCTTTATCCTCTTCTCGTTTGTTCATTTTTTGCTTCTGTTTTTGTTTGGTGGAATAAAGTGTTGTTGGAAAGAAGAAGATAAAACGAACGACGAACGCTTTTTGTGAGTTTCTCTTTGAGTAAGAACGATTTTAAAACGAAGGGAAAGAATTCTTTTTTAGGAGGCGAACCCCGACGAACTCTCTCTCTTTGCAACGAAGAGCAAAGTGTTGTTGTTGTCGTTGTTGTTGTTGTCGTTCTCGACGCGCGACACATCGTCATCCTCTCAAAAAAAGGGTGCCCCCCCCGGAAAGGGAAAGAGTAGGTTAAAAAAAAATGAGCTTTTCTCATCATCATCTCGCGCAGTGCAAAAGTCTTCTTTCTACGCTTCCTTTTCTTCTGTTGTATATCGAAACGAAACAAAGCGTACCTCTTTCTTCCCCATGATGATCTTTTTTTCTCTCTCTCTCTCTCTGAAGAAGCTCTCCTGTGAGAAGACTTAATTCTGTGCGTGCGTGTGTGTCTATAAAAACGTCCCTATTCTTTCTCTCTTTAATTCCGAATAAAAAGCCAGAGTGGACAAAAAAAAGTGATGAGTGTCGAAACAACAAGACAAACAAAAAGTTTAGGATAAAAAAGGGCAAACAGAAAGCTTTTTTTCACTCGCTCTGTGTTCACTTTTTTCCATCTGTTGTTTTTACAAAAAATATCCTCCTTTTCGTCGTCGTCGTCATCGAACGACAAAAACATCGTTAAAAAAAGAGAACGCATTGGTAGTAACGCAAACACAAAATAATGTCCTCGTCTTTGTCTTCTTCTCCCGTGTTTTTCTTCGCCAATACGCGGCAGAGAATGAGGTCGCGCGACTCCTGCTGCGCTTCTTTGTCTTCTTCTTCTGCGCCTTCGAGTTCGTCGTTTTTGTCGGGAGGAGGAGGAAGGAGGAAGAGAAGGTTTGCCCCCCCGGCGGCTTTGAGGAATGCCGCCAAAAACACGAACGAGAGGATGATGACGAGGCGAAGAAGCAAAGATGACTTTAATAACGCTGATTATTATTATTATTATTGTGATTTTTCTGCGACGACGCGGAGAAAAAGAACGACGACAACAACAACTTTACCGACGCGACGACGAGTATTCGTTTTTAGTAGTGGGAATAATAAGAGAGGAAGGCGCAGTAGTATCGCTCATGCTGCTGCGGATGCAAATGGTGGTTCTACTGATGTTTTCGAGGAAATGTCTTCGATTCGAACGCGGAAATATTACCTCGTCGGAGGGAAAGGAGGCGTCGGGAAGACGTCGTTGTCCGCCTCCTTGGCGGTGAAGTTTGCAACTTCTGGGCAACACCCGACGTTAATCGTCTCGACCGATCCGGCGCATTCTTTGAGCGATTCTTTGGCGCAGGACGTCTCGTCCGGGGTTCCCGTCGCCGTCGAAGGTACGGACGGGATGCTTTGGGCGATGGAAATCGACACGTCGCAAGCGAAGAGTGAGTTTTCGGAGTTTTCAAAGAGCGCGGATTTTACCAAAGGCGCGAGCGATTTTATGGGGAGCGTTGGGTTGAGCGGCATTTCGGATTCGTTGCAGGATTTAAAGTTAGGGGAGTTGTTGGATACGCCTCCTCCCGGGTTGGACGAAGCGATTGCTATTGCAAAGGTTGTGCAGTTTACCAAGGATGAGAAGTACGCGAAGTTTACGAGGATCGTCTTCGACACGGCGCCGACCGGGCACACGTTGAGATTGTTATCGTTGCCGGAGTTCTTGGATAAATCAATCGGGAAGATTGTTCGTTTGAGACAGAAATTAACCAGCGCCGGTGATATGGTGAAAGGTTTGTTTGGTCAGGAGAACCAAAATCAAGACGCGGCGGTGGAAAAGTTGGAAAATTTGAAGAAGCGTTTACAAGAGGTGAAAGATTTGTTCCGGAATAAAGAGACGACGGAGTTTGTCATCGCGACTATCCCGACCGTTTTAGGCATGAGCGAAAGCGGTCGACTGTTGAAATCTTTGAGAGACGAAACGGTGCCGTGCACGAAAATCGTCATCAACCAAATCTTAAACGTCGACGTCGCCGATTTCCAAGACGCCGCGGATGCCTGCAACGCGGCTGCGGAAAAATTGAAAACGAGTACCGACGAAACGAGCAAAGACGCCGACGTCCAAACGTTAATCTCCGAAAGCGAACGCTTAGCCTCGGCTTCTAAAAGAGCGGTCTCTTTCGTCCGAATGAAGGAAAAAGACCAACGAAAAGCGATGGAAATGTTAGACACCGACGCTGGTCTCAAAACCTTAAAACGCATCGAGGCGCCGATGTTCGATCTGGAAATTCGAGGCGTCCCGGCGTTGAAGTACTTCGGCGACCAAGTTTGGTAACATGAACAACACTACCAACAAAATTCTTCCGCGACGACGCGTAAAAATATAATAATAGGATATAAAAAGAGTAATACCTTTATTACCGGTTATTACGAAAAGCAGTTAGTACTCATCATCAAAACCGTCTATATCACCATCACTGATCCTCTCGTCCCTCTCTTCGAAAAGCATCGTCATAAAACGTACCCGATGACGACGACGCGCGTTTCCTAAAAAATCTCACTCTCGCGTTCAAAAAGGGACAGACAGACAAAAAGAGAAGAGTTTTTGATGGATAAAAGAGACGAAAAACACGAGATCATCTTCACGCATCACAGCGCGAGAAAACGACAAAAACACTTTCCGTGTAGTGTTCTATTCGCACTTTTTGCTCGTTCGCTGAAAACGACTCCTAAACTCTCTTTTTGACACTTTTTGGTGCGACTTAAAGACTCGCAGAAAAGAAAGAATGGACGACCAGGAGGTCCAAAAGCAAATCAACCAGATGGTTGAATTCATCAAGCAAGAAGCCGAGGAAAAAGCGAACGAAATCCGAGTCGCCGCCGAGGAGGAGTTCAACATCGAAAAACTCCAAATGGTGGAACTCGAGAAGCAAAAAATCAAGCGAGAGTACGAGAGGAAAGAATCTTTGGTCTCGGTGAAGAAGAAAATCGAACGGTCGACGACTGGGAACGTGGCGAGGATTAAAGTGCTCGTGGCGAGAGATCAGATGATGGAGGAGTTGTTGAACGCGTCGAGAGCGAAACTCGGGGAGGTTTCGAAATCGCCGCAATATAAACAACTTCTGGCGGGGTTAATCGCGCAAGGCGCGAAGAAATTACAAGACTTCCAGTGCATCGTAAGATGTCGGAAACAAGACGAGAGCGTGTGTAAAGAAGCCATCGCGTTAGCCGCGGGGAGAGTGAGCGGGTTACACCCGACGTTGGATTTGCGAGAGAGTTTACCGCCTTCGCCGGAGATATCGAAGGATGGGAAGAGTTGCGTCGGGGGGGTTTTGGTGATTTCCAGCAACGGGAAGACGACGTGCGATAACACGCTCGACGCGAGGGTGAAGAATACGTTCGAGGCGTTGATGCCGGAGATTCGGACGGAGATTTTCGGCGCAGACGGAGCGAAGATTATGTAATAAAGTTGTTCTTCCGAGAGAGAAAGAACGCAGGAATATATTCTGACGCGAGACACACGCACACGTAGCATTTTCATCTCTCTCTCTCTTTCTCAGTAGATAGACAGAGAGAGGGAAAGAGAGAATTGTAATATTATATAATATACACAGAAGAGCAGGTTTTTACATTTACACGTTGTTTTTCTCTAGCTCCGAATTGAGTAATTCTATTTCCTATAACTCTTCGTCATCCTCCCGCTCGCGGTGGTCGACAGCCTGACCTGCTCGTTCTCCTTCGCCACCTCCGCTTGCACCGGACTCGTTTTCGAGGATAAGCTAAACAATCTATCCTCTGGTTTCGTGTTTTTACTCGCGTTCGATCCGGATTTTTTCTTCGTCACGTTTCCCCCACCGCCGTCGAGATGATGATGTTCTCGATGATGCCCAGCTCCGGCGGCGACTTGCGCGTGCGTTTTGTTTTGCGACAAGGCGACTTCGAACCCTTTCAAGATGCTCCCGTGAGAACCGCCGTGTTCGTTGGATAAATACGCCGTTTCCAAGTCGTAGAGTTGCTTTTCGGTTTGTTGCAAGGAGTTCTCCAATTGGTTCTTCCGGTTGAGGAGTTCCGTGACCGTTTCGCTCGACATTTTTACTCAAGTCTTCCTCTTTGAAGTCTGTGCCTTCTCCTTCTCGTCGTTTCGTGCTGCGTGCGTGTGTATTTATGAAGGAATTGATGAGAATAAGAATATTTTACACACAACGCTGAGTGACTCAGAGTGAGGGATTTCTTCTATTTTCTAGCTTTTGCTTGCTCTATGCCTATATGCGTATCAAACATTAATTTTAAGCGACTTCTATTGCGGTGGTTTTTGTGGTTTGTTGCGCGTCGTCCTCGTTTACTACTACCTCTCTCTCTCCGTTTTGAATACTTTCCTTCTTCTTCTTCTGTTTCTTCTTCTTCGCGGGCGCGCTTAAAGCTAAATGCGCCAACGCGAGATGGACGGAAGCGGTGTCGTGTTTCACTCTACCCGGAACGGCTAAAACTTGAGAGGTCAACTCGGCGCCTTTGATGCCCAGTGGGGTGGGTAGGAGCATTTTGTTCCCACGTTTTATTCTTCGCTCGTTTTCTTTCGCGTAGAATTCGCGATGGTCTCGGACGAGCGCGTCAGAAAATGACGTCGGAAAGGCGGGATCGACGTGATCGAATTCCTCGTCGTATCGAACGACTCTCGTGTGTGGGATTTCGGCGTCGGACCGACAGACTAAACCGTCCCCTTCTTCGTTGTATTGCGATAAACTGTACAGAGCGATGTTGGTCATCGCGGAATCTTTGCTGGTCGTTTTGGAGTGGAAACATACCGTTTTGTCCCTGAACTGTTCCGGCAACGGGTGTTTTCGAAGAAATCGTATTCGCGCGCGATACGTTAAATCTTCCACCGGCTTCACCATCTTTTTAATCGCTTCTGAATTTCTGCTCTCTCCGAACGCAGCCTCGAGCGCAAAATGAACGCCCGATCGCACGTACTTATTGCTCAACAAATCTTCAGCAATTGGTGACCCCCCGTAAGGCGACTGAACGCACACGAATCCCGCGAGTTTGTCTTCCAACTCCGTTTCAAACAGCGCCAGCGCGGCGGCGATGTCCAGTCCACCTTTCGAATGGCCCATCGCTAAAACTCTTTTNCTTCTCTTCTCGTCGTCTTTATTCTTATTCTCACACAACGCCTCGATTTCGTCCTTAACTGTTCTCGCGTTCTCCTTCACCGAACCTTCCGAGTTTACTCGCGATATTTCGCACTCGATATCTATCGAACGAAACATATCTCTCACGGTGACGTAATATCCTGGATAATGATGCCCCCACAATCCAGGAACGAGCAAAACGGCGAAAGGAGAACTCTGTTCTTTGAAGTCCTCGAATAATTCTCGCGCTCTTTTCTCGTTCACGGTCGGGAGTCGCCGTTGGTCTTCTTCATTCTCGACGCATACGTATTCGCATCGTTCTAAAAACGCCGACGTTTCATCCTTCGCCGTGAACTCTCGTTTCCTTTGCTTCATCCATCCCGTGAACGCTCGAGACGGCTTCACGTTCGCGCTGTTGTAATATTTGTTCGCGACTCTTTGTAGCGTCTTTTCCACGTCGCGTAATAAAAGCGTCGCCGTTTTAATGGGCGGCTGTTGCGGCTTTTGCTGCGCGTAAAACATCTCTTTTCTGAAGCGAAAGTCTGCACTTTTTTTCCCTGGAACGAAGATTAATAAGAAGAGATATGTTTACCGCGATACGGTCGGCGTTCACGGAAAATACCCGCAGTTCGGTCGGGTTGAACGATTTAGTGAGTTCAGGTGATGGTGACAACAACAACAGCGGGAAGGATTTTCCTAACGATGCCCGCAAATACGTGAAGTTGAGCGAAGTCGTCGAGGACGCGACGGATAAAATCATCCCGGAGTATTCTCATCAGCCGAAAGCGCAAACATCATCGTCTCAATCACCGGTGAGCAAGAAACCACCGACGTACGTGCAACTGGTGTCCGCGATCGTCGGGTACTCCTTGTGCAATTCGCAGCTTTTAATAATCAATAAAATCACTCTGGCGTACGTTCCAGCGCCGTGTTTTTTGCTTTTCTGTCAGCTCTTAGCCTCTGGGGTTGCGGTGAGAGTTTTAGCGGAACTGAGGGTGTTAGTGGCGGATAAGCTGGATGTTGAAAAAGCGAAAGGGTTTTTAGTGGTCGTGTTTACGTTCGTGACGACGTTATTTGCGAACATGAAGAGCATACAGTTAGCTCCGGTGGATACGTTCATATGTTTACGATCGACGACGCCTTTGATTTTAGCGGTTTTGGATTACGTTTTCTTAGGGAGGGATTTACCGTCGGCGAAGAGTTTCGGGAGTTTGATTGGCATCGCGATGGGGGTTTTGTTGTACGTGAACATCGATTCAAACTTTTCCGTGCAAGCGTATTTATGGATCGTGGTGTGGTACGTCGTGTCTATTTTCGAGATTATATACGTGAAACATTTAGTCTCGTCGATCGCGATGACGACGTGGGGGCAAACGTATTACCAAAACATTTTGTCCGTGCCGTTTTTGTTGATGATGTTTATTTTGTTAGGAGAAAGGCAGGTTTTAGAGAACACGGAGTGGACGTATGGAGCCGTTTTCTTTATTTTGTTGAGTTGCGTCGCTGGATTAGGGATGTCCTTTTTGTCTTTTCATTTAAGGGATATGATTAGCGCGACGTCGTTCGCGATTGTCGGGAACATGTGTAAAGTGGCGACGATTTTAGTGAACACGTTCATATGGGACCAACACAGCTCACCGACGGGGATTTTAAGCTTGTTCATTTGTTTAGGAAGTGGGGCGATGTACAGTCAGGCGCCAATGAGAGATCCGTCGAAGAGTTACGCGGAGAGAGAGGTGTTGCCGTGCTTGTCGAGGCAAAGTTATAGATGGATCGTGCTGCAAACCGGAGGGAAGTTCATGGCAATTTGCATGGGGGTGCTGATTTCTTTGTGCGTGGTTTTGATTAGCATAGCGTTGAGTTTAGAAGGGAACGAGGTTGCCGTAGGGACGACGAACCCGTTCGCCAAAGGGAGAGATAAAATGGGATGATTTGACGACGAAATTAAACTTGTTCTACCCATACTACTACTACTACTACTTTTTTCTCTAAAAGCTCTCTAAATCTATTTCTATATATCTTCCATTTCAAGTGTTTTCACGACCAAATCGAGCGAAGATGATTCGTTTTCTTTCCAGGCATTGAACGTTTTGGCAATTGCTTTCCCCGCTTTCCGATCGGAAGCAACGAGCGCGGCGTATTTTTCTCCGTTCCAAAATGGATATTCGCTATATACACACGCGTCGTCTATACGATGCTGAATATTCAGAGTAGCCTCGTTCACCAATTCCTGTAAATGCGACACATCGATTAATTCTTTGTCTCCTTTAGTTTCATCTTTCTTATGTTTTTCATTCAGGATGGTTTTATTCGCGTCCTCGCGAACTCGTTGGATGGCTTTCGCGACGCGGTCGGGTTTCTCGAAAATGTCCCAAACGTTCTCATCGGCGATGCACTTCGCGAAAAGACTAGCGATTGTTCGCGCGTACACTTCTATCTTGAGATTAATTAACGCGACCACGGACGTATCCTTCTCCTTTTTCGTTCTTTGCGAGGAGGAGATGTACTCGACGATATCCTTTTGCCACGGAAAATCAACCAACACGTTTTTAATATTGGCGTCAGATTTCGACGATGACGAACAAAAGACTTCCGTAATCCAACACGATTTCAGCAAATCAACTCTTGCAAAGAGCTCAAACACGTCCGCTAAGTAAATCAAGTAGTCGTCGTGCGACTTCTTGTCTTTTGATTCCCACTCTGAAATCTTCTCTAAAATTTTACTCGCGCTAGCAAACTCTTCGTTCACGTCTTTGAAGAGAACATTTTTTGCAATGTCCGCAATGCTTTGGACTCGTTCCTGGAATTTCTTTTTCTTTTCATCATCTTCTTCATTCAAATTAAACTGATCGAAAACAACTTTTTCGTACGCGCCTTCGTCTTCTATCGCCTCGTAGCGACTTTTGCATCTCTTTTCAATCTCTCGCTTCCTCGCGAGATTTACGTCCCGACCGAGTTCGTCCATTTTTACCTCCTCGCATCCGCTCGCTCGAACCACCGCGTTTAAGAGTTCGCTTTCGGAAATTGCGTCGCAGGAGTTTCGATGCAAAGCAACGCTCGTTTCCGCGCCGATTTCAACCTTAAAATGCTCTCTCGTCTCTTTCCGTTTCTTCCCTCGCGTTTGCACCGTCTCCAACATTTGCGCCTCCAACTCTTCAATCATCGGAAGTTTCTCCGCGAGCATTCCAGACAAGGCGCGGAAATAGACGCCAAGTTCTTGCGCTAAGGCGTATCGTAGTTTTGATTCCTCTAACGTTCCTTCGTAACTTTTCAACGTTTCCGAAGATCTTACGGACGCTTGATTCGATCTTTCCACGTTTTCTAAACACGCGTCCAGTTTCCTCTTTACGTTTTGCGCCGCGTTTTGAAGTTTCGCCAAGGCGAGGTTCGAGCGCTCTTCAGCGGATTTAGTATTGCGTTGATTCCTTTCTCCTATTACGACTCTTTTCGATGACGGCTGCGCTTGGTGTTGTTTGTTTGCGTCCTCTTCTTCGTCATCGATGTCCATCATCATCGTTAGCGATGCCGCGTTTTTCGTATTCTTCTGCTTCTGCTCAACATCGAGCGGTATGTAATTCTTTCCACCATCACCCGAAGATTGTTTCGCGCGTCGTTGCAACTTTGCCTCCAATATTGCTTTATTCGATGGTACCATTTGCTGATCATCGCCATCATCTACCGTTTGAATAGTATCGTCGTCGTCGTCGCCCTCCGCTTCTCTCGAAAACGGATTATTCACCTCCGCCGTCGTCAAAGTCGCTTCTTCTTGCGCGTGTTCTTTCGGTCTGTTCAAAGCCACGCGTCGTTGCGCTTCGAACTCTTCCTTCAGCGCGTTGGCATCGTATTCGCGCTTCTCTTCTTCTTTGTCTTTCTTCTCTTCTTGACCTCCGTCTAC
>JGI20159J14440_10003509_pt1 | contig 10113 bp, 21 predicted proteins | sample COG_09_FD_14440 | JGI IMG/M metagenome (IMG submission 14440) | reverse complement strand
CAAGAACAAAATATGACAAATAAAGTTAATATAGAATTTTTAAAAGCACAACTAGAAAAAGCTTTAGATGATGTAGAACAATTAAAAGATAAAGTTAGAGCAAATGGTAATGGGGCACATTAATGACAGAGATGGTTATAGCTTTGTTGATGATAGTCAACGGAGAAATTAAAGAACATAGAATACAAAACTCTATGTCGGACTGCCTTAAAGGCAAAAGAGTTGCCATGCGTCAAACAAAATCTCACATAGAATATCAGTGTATAAAATCTATGGCAGAAACAGAAATTTATTTAGGTGAGAAATCAATAGTTAAACTTATACTAAAATGAAATTTGTAATGTTGATGTATATATGCAGTCACATTGCAGGCAACGAATGTAAAATTATGCCAACTCCAGTAGTAAATTTTAATACTTATTCTGAATGTGCTATCTATGGATATGAATACTCAACTATATTATTAAAAGAATTTAACGAAGAGTTTGTTAATACGTATAGAGCATATACTTTATTTGATTGTAGAGAATCGACACAAACATGAAATGGTTAGTACTCTTATTATTACTTACAGCTAATGTACTTGCAGAAGAGATAACAACAAATAATTTAATTACTAATGGTAATTTTGAAACTGGTAATGCTAATAGCTGGACTACGTCAGGTAATACATCTGTAGTATCTGATTGTTGTGAATTAAATGGTGTATCAAGTAATTATGATTTAGAGTTTGGAAATAGTGGTGCGATTGAGCAGGAATTTAATTTATCTACAAATACTATTACCCAAGATATACTTAATAATGGTATTACTCTTAATAGTATAGTTGAAGTACAGAATGGAGAATGTGCAGTTAGTGGATGCTGGGGAGGACAAGGTGCAGCAGACACGTTTACAATTACTCTTAAGATTAAAGACTCTAGTGGGAATGTTCTTGCTACTACTACTAATGTTAGAACTAATGTTACTGGTATTAATGGGGCTAATTTTCAAGACACTTTAATATATACAGGACAAAATTCTAATCTTGGTAATATTAATATAGGAGCAACAGATGCTAATGCTCCAGCTAGTCTTGGTGGACCAAATGTAGATAACATATCTGTTACTATGACTTATGATGACACAGTACTTTCTACTATTGTACAAACAGAATTAACAGAAATACAAGAAGAATTAACTGAAGTAGTTAAGTTATTATTAGTAGAAACTTTTAAAGAAGAAGTTATTGAAATAAAAACAATGCCTAAAGAATTAGAAATTATGGCAGAAAAAATTACTACAGAAATTATACAAGAAGTTAAAGAGTCTTTTCAACCTCCTCCTATGGTGGCATCTATGCCAGAAGAAGAACCAGAACTTATTGAAAAAGCTACAGAAATTATAGAAAAAATTATACAAGAAGAAAGCACAGAAACTGTATCTAATGTAAAAGAAGAAACACAAGTTGAAAAAAAATCAGAAGTTAAAACAGAAGAAAAAAAATCTACTAGCAAGAATACTACAACATCCGTTGTTTTATCAAAGAAAAATATTAAACAAAAAAAAGTACAATCGAAAAAAACTATCAATGCAAAACTGGAGAAAGTTATGACAAAAATTGACAAAGAAATAAAAAATTCCTCAAAGAATTTACAACTTAAAAATCTTATTAAAATGGATGTTATGATTGGAGAACAGTTATCATTAGCTGTATATGAGAATGTAGAGTTTTATAAACCTAAAGTTATATATCTAAATCAATTAGATATACAAGATGATAGAAAAATATATTCTGATATAACATTAGCTAAATATACTGACAAAGATATTATAGGTATTAAACAAAAAGAATTACAATTATTAGATGATAAGAAACAACAATTATTAATTGAATTAGAGGTATTAAAAAATGGGTAAATTAAAAGATCAATTAGCAGGAATAGCAGCATTGATTGCAGCAGTAGTTGCAATAGGTGGTGGGTTTGCAACTTATGGTAAACTTACAGAAAAAATAAATGTATTAGAAAGCAGATCTACAACTGATTACTCTGCACAGATAGCTGTATTAGAAGAAAAGGTAGAAGCTTTAAGTGTTAAACATGGACATATGAATATTCAAATTAATAAAAAAGAAATAGAATTACTTAAAGTACAAATAGAAGAAATTAAAGTTAAGTCATCTAATCCATTGGCAACTAATTAATGAAACTTAGTGGTCATTTTAGCTTAAGAGAATTAACACAATCTCAAACAGCATTACGTAAGGGAATTGATAATGAACCTACGTTGGAACATATAGAAAATTTAACTGAATTAGCAGTACAAATATTAGAACCTACACGTAGACATTTTGGTAAACCAATTTCAATATCTAGTGGCTATCGTAGTGAAGCATTATGTGAAGCAATAGGTAGCAAAACTACATCACAGCATGCACGTGGAGAAGCGGCAGACTTCGAATGTTTTGGAGTCGACAATAGAGAATTAGCAAAGTACATTAAAAATAATCTAGTGTTTGATCAACTTATACTAGAATTTTATAATCCAGATGACCCCTCAAGCGGATGGGTGCATTGCTCATATAGTAAAGAAGAAAATAGAAAACAATCATTATTATATAACGGAAAGGATTATACTGAATGGCTTACTTAAATGCAAATATACCTATAATAGAATGTTATGTTAGAGGTAACTACTTAAGAGATCAAAAAGATTCACACGATAAATATTTTGGGTGTGCAATATTTGGTTTTAGTTCTATACCAAATCAAGTTCCTTTGTTTCATTTTATGATGGAAGATGGTGGACTATGGTGGAGGGCACCTATATCAGCATTTTGTAAAAATCCAAATGTAAAAGAATTACCACTTAATGAATTAGTTATGTGGGATAGTTTTAGTTATAATGTAAGTGTTACTACGTTTTATGAAATAGCTGGAAATAAAATGCAGTACATATCAAGACGTAAAGTTTTAAGAAAAGGTACTTACTTATTTACAATAGACTGGTCAGCAGGAGATTTTAATGAATTAGATTTTGGTTATTCACAACATCCAGATCAACATAAATGTGGTCATGTATTAGAATTAGATGACGGTAATTATGCAATACAACCCAACAATAGACTAAGAGTCTTTGATGCATCAACAGGCTCTGATCCCAACGAAAAACCCCTTATAAATAGACTAGTTAATAGTACAAGATGGTCAGTTGAAACTAGTTCTAAATGGATAACTGACGAACATGAAGAAGGTAGTTATGACTATCATTTTAAGGAGATAAAAGATAATGACAGTAAATAAAGCAGGAAACTATACACAACCTACTAAAAGAAAACAAATTTTTAATAGGATTAAAGCTGCAAATACACATGGTACAGCAGCAGGTAAATGGTCAGCTAGAAAAGCACAAGCATTAGCTAAGGCTTATAAAAAAGCAGGTGGTGGATATAAATCATAATATAGGGGAATACAAACATGGCTAGAATTGTAGGTAAACAAAGAAAATTAGATTTTAATAAAAATAATAAATTAGATAAACAAGATTTTAAAATATTAGCAAAGATTAATAAAGGAAAGAAAAAAAATGGCNTTAGCAAAAAGTCAAAGATCGCTTAAGGCTTGGGGAGATCAGAAGTGGAGAACAAAATCTGGTAAGCCATCAAGTAAGACAGGCGAAAGATACTTACCAAGTAAGGCTATAAAATCTTTATCATCTTCTGAGTATGCTGCTACAACTGCAGCTAAAAGAAAAGGTAAAGCGGCAGGTAAACAATTTGTTAAACAGCCTAAGACTATAGCAAGTAAGGTAAAAAAATATAGGAGTTTTGCATAATGGCAGGAGCAGTTAAAACAAAAGCATGGACTAGAAAAGAAGGTAAGAATCCTAAAGGTGGATTAAATCAAAAAGGTCGTGATAGTTACAACAAAGAAACAGGTGGTAATTTACAAGCACCTAGTAAAGAAGTTGGTAATAAACGTAGAGCTAGTTTTTGTGCACGTATGAGAGGTATGAAAAAGAAACTTACTTCTAAGAAAACTGCTAATGATCCACAAAGCAGAATCAATAAAGCTTTAAGAGCATGGAACTGCTAATGAGAGATACTAAACTTATTAATGCATATGCACTTAAACAAAGTAAAGATAAAAAACAAAAAGAGTTATTTATAAATTTAAAAAAAGAAGTAGAGACAGGTGCTAATGGTACTCAAAACTACATGATAAAGAAAGGTATAAATAAAAATACAATAGCTAAAAAATAAATGGCAACACCACAGACATTTGTAGCAACAACTATAGGTAGAGTTGCAATTCCTAAACTAGCAGATACATTAGTAAAAACTGGTGCTGATAAATTTGTAAAACAATATGGTCAGAAAGCTTTTGAAGCTGTATTAGGTACATCTATTGGTGCTAGAGCATACTCTAAAACTGAAGAGTATATAACTGAATATCTTAATCATATAGATACTGGTGGAGATGAAGAATCTTTTGTACCTAAAGGTAGTATGCCAACTGCAACTAGATCAGAACAAATGGATGCCGTAATGGCAGTGCCTGATAGAACTCATAAAAGTGTAACCGATACACCATCAGGATTAGTTATTGGTGGAGAGAAAAAAGAACCTCTTCCACCACCAGAACCTTTTACTACTCCATCAGATCCACAGGAACCTACAATATTATCTACACCTGAAGCTGAAAAACAAGATACCACTCTTATTACACCTGAGCCAGAAAAAATAGATACAACTTTAAGTACACCTATACCAGAACCAGAAGGACCACAAATATACTATAATAAAGATGCTGAATTAAAAGAAGGTTTAGCAGAGTACGAAGAGGTATATAGTGAAGAAAGATTTGCTAAAGCTAATAAAGAATATCCTAAGTATGATCCTGCTAATACAAAAAAAATAGTAGAAGCTGATAAACATTTTGGTGCTGTATCTTTAGCTAGAAAATATGGTAATGATGCAGATAATGTACAGCTAATATATATAAGCCCAGATGAATATTTAAATTTAACTACAGAGATGAATCCAGATAGTGATTGGTCTAACACAAAGATAGAATATTTAGAAAACAAAATAAGACAAGGTAAAGAGATAGGTGAAATACCAATTTTATTTGTAGGTAGAACAGGTGAAGATTATAATGTAAGAGGACATGAAGGAAGGCATAGAGCACAAGCATTTAAAAATGCTGGATATGATAAAATACCTGTACGTATAGAAGGCTTTGGAAAACATAAAGAAAATGATGTAGAAAATAAATTATATACTGCTACAAAAAGAAGTTACTTATATAATGAAGAATGGGCACAAGAGTACATTGGATTTGTACCAAAAAGAATTATAACAGAAAGATTAAAAAATGGAGTATTTTTGTCTGGAGAAGAAGCATTTTCTATTAATTTAAATTCTGAAGATTTTTATGATGTACTAACAAAAGAAAAACTATTTAAAACTGATGATGTAAATACACAGACAGAAGATATAGTAAGAGGTATAGGGGACAACAATCCACCTAGTTCTATTGAAGAAGAACCTACAGTATTAAAAACAAAACCAAAAGAATACAAGGGTGAGATTACAGAGACTACTAGTCTTAATGAAAATTTAAAAGAGGCTATAGCTAAATATGCAGGTACTCCAGAGGATATTGCTAAAAGTCTTAAGATGCCACAGTCCCATAAAAGAAAAATATATATTCAGTTAGAAGAATATTTAAACGAAAACTACCCATCTAAATTAAATGAAAAAGAACAAGAAGTTGAATCAGATGCTCTTTTTTATATTGCTAATTCTGTATATGATATTTATACATATAGAGGTGAAGGGGGTATGCCTAGAGATACGCTGATGGTACAAGATGATATAGGATTTCCTTTAGCTACAGCTGAAATTGAAAGATACCCAAAAGGAAAATTAAATTATTATCCTAGAAGAAAAAAAGGAAATAAATATGTTAGAACTGAACCAGCAGTTTATATAGAAACAATTGGTGGTTTAAATAAAGATGCTACTTCTAATATATTAGACCAAATAGAAAAAATAGCTGAGTCTGAAGATGTAAGATATATTGTAGCTGAAGATTTAACTTCAGAAGCTGCCGCAAAAGCACTTGAAAAAAGAGGATTTGTTCCTGCAAAGAAAGGATTTTTTGAAGGGGATATAATTAATGAGGCTGATTGGAGAGGTGGAAAAAAAAATGTAAAACAAAAAAACATGGTTCTTGATCTAGGTGAAAAATATAGAACTACTGAAAAAGAAATACAAGAAGAATTTGTTAAAGAACAAACAGATAATTTATTAAAGAATAAATAAAAAAGGGGAAGCGTTAACTTCCCCCAGCAGGCAACATAAGGGCTCCTTTAGGGAGCCTTTTTTTTTGGCGACACTTATACCAAAACTTTAAATCTTTTGTATCATTTGTTTAATATCATCTTCTAATTTTTTACTAACAGAGTTTGCATGATTAATAATTGCAGCACATAGATTAGCTTGATACTTATATTCTTTCAAAGCTTCTCTTATTTTACCTACTGGCTTTCCTCCATAATCAATTACAACAGCATTGTCTTTATTTAATCCAATTTTTAATTCAAATAATAGACCTGTATTTTTATTTAAATTATTTTTTTGCATTGGCTGCCTCTGTTTGTTTCTTAACAAAGTCTGCACCAATGTTAGGATCTAATTGATTTAATGTACCTAACATATTCATAAGTTTTACAACTTCTGCATATGGTCTGCTCATTAGATACCTCATTATATCTTGTAATTGTATTGAATCTATAAGATATGTTCTAGATCCTGTATTGCTTTGTCCTTTCTCTTTAGTCATTATTTTCTCCAAATTGTTTTTCTATTGTTTTTATATTTTCTTCTGCAGCAGAGATAATGTTTACTAATTTATCTAACTCTTCTGTAAACTGTGGGTGCTCACCAATTGCAACAGGGTTATCTAAATACACAATAGCTTTAGCTTTAGCATCAGATATTTGTGCTGTATATTTATCATGCAATGCATCTAAAAATGCCTCTCTCATTGTTGCCCCTTAAATTGATAATATTTATCCTCAATAAAATCTGCATCAAGTAAGTATGTATTATCCATTGTTTTAAATGCTTCTTCTGCATCTCTTATTGTTTGGTTTAGTGTTCTACCTTCTCCTAGACAACCTGCTACAAAGTCTTCTACTTCAAGTAGTGCTTGTTTAACTCTTCCCATGTTTGACCTCCTTTACTAGTCTGTTTAAATACCATTGTGCTTTTTCTAAGTCTTGTAATGGCTCACCTTTAAATTTATATCTTGAGACATATTTTAAAACATTTCCTTTAAGATATCCATGATACTCATCACCTTCCATACAATCCCTAATGACATCTATAGTTTCTTTTTTACCATGCATATAATGTGCAGGTGAATTTACACTATCAAACTTTACTTCATTCTCATAAGATAAATCATTATCATGATCTATTTTTTTTAGATATACTCTTTTATCTTTTACCATACTTTCTCCTTACTGTGTTGTACTCAATCATTTCAAGATCATACTCACCTTTATCTACATTACGTTTAACTACAAGTCCACTCCACCACATTTGCTGTGTAGCTTTAGCATAGTTTTCTTTGTGATGCAAATAACATCCTGCAGATAATCCCATAAGTTTTCTACCAGATGGTAAAGCACACATAGCATAATCAAATGTGTGTATATGACCTACAGTAGAAGATACTTTATTTTTTAAGAGGAGAGAACGAGCAACATTGTCGCCACTGATAGGCTTACCCATGACACCAGTAGGGTAATTGTGGCAATAATATACACCATCCACAACAACGGGCTTCTGGTACTCATGTACTTCCCAACCAAACTTTTCAAATTTAAAATCGTTTGTACTAATTGTGCCTTCAAGTTCTGGTATGTCATCTACTGTTCTATCTATCCTATCTTCGTGATTACCAAGTAACATGATTTTTCTTGATCGTCTTCCATTAAGACCTTTGTTAAATTTTTCCAATGCATCATGAACATGGTCTATATCTTTTTTATATCTTCTACCTTCAAATGATTTTTTACCTTTATCATAACTAGATAGTGAATCCATACTTGCAAAGTCACCCATGCATACTATGGTATTTGGTTTCAGATCATGTGCTAGTTTGCCTGCCCATAAAAATCTGTCATTGCTTGCCTTTGGAGTACAATGAGGGTCTCCTATTACTAAATGTGTTGCCATTAGTTTAACTCCTTATCACGTTTGTTTTTTAAGTATTCAATAAAATCAATAACATTATCTTCACTATCAAACTCTGCTACAGAATTAATTGCTAGATCTTGTTTGTTACTTTTTTTATCATCAGCAAACCCACGAAGCCCATACATGAATGTTGTTTGAGGATCTGAAGTTGCCATTTTAATCATACCTCTTGCAATAGTAGAGCATAATTCATACTGCTCTGTAGTCATTGCTGCTTTACTATCCATTACTATACCACAAGTAAAACCTTTATCCCAAGGTGTGACTAAAACTTTTATTGAATTTGTTACATCAAACTTTTTTTTTCTCATTTGTACCAATACCTTTCATAATTTTCTTTATTATATTCTACAACTTTATATTCAAATCCTCTCTTCATACTTTTTCTACCAAATTCTTCTGCTTCATTCTCTTTATCAAAAATTACATTAGTAAACATTTTAAAATCTTTATCTTTTTTATTTTTATATATTACAAAGTATATCATCATAAGTATAAGGGTGGAAAATAGACCCCTCAAAACTACTCCCCACCCAGTTAAAGTTACAATCTCTATTCAAAAGTTTCCTCTTTCTTAGGATTGTTTACTTCAGTATACCAAACCCACTTAGGGTTCTTGCCTTGCGATTGTTGTTGTGGTAACAATTGCAATTTACTTCCCCAACAAGGAAGCTTGTATGGGCAAAATGTACAAGCCATGCCCAAAACTTTATTACCCGTTTTCTTAGTACGGAATGTTTCTTCAATATCTTTAAAGCATCTTTCAAATGGAGTCTTGTTTTCTATAGCTGTAATGTTTTCTTCTGCACTAGCTAATGCTTTAACTCTATATTCATCATCATCTATAGGAGTTTCACATACTGTCCACTCACCTGTAGATTTATTAACTACAATCCATCCACCAAAAGGCATCTTCTCACTTTCACTATAAAGATATCCTTGAGGTACATATCCAAACGCATCGTCTTTTGCAACTTCTTCAAACCCACTTCCAAACTTTCTATCGAATGAATATGGTGATGCACTTTTAATATCCCACACTTTCTCATCAATCTTAACATCAAGCCTACCTTCAATTTCTGATTCTTTAAATTTAAGTTTAACTTTTTTCTGCTCATCTTTTACTATTACCCCTGCTGATTTCATTACAAATATAGCCAATGCTTCAATAAGATCACCAAAAGTATTTCTCATTTTAACATTGTATGGCTGACCCTCACCCTTTACATTTTTTGCTTCCATTTGTAATTGACATAATGGTCTACCTATACTTGACATTCTTGGTTTAAACCCTTCTCTTCTTTTTTCAGAGAACTGTTTGCGTAAGGCACTTTTACATGCCTCACCAAACTCTTCTACTAGTGTATCAGATATATCAACAGCATCTTTGTTAGATTTATCTAGATACGTTTGAACCTTTAGAAGTATATCGTTCATTATGAAGCCAACACATCTATTGGATCTTCTACTTGGTCTACTACTTTTTTCATGTCAGTATCTGCAGATTTATAATTACTTTTTTTTGCAGCTTTATATAGATCTATCACTTCTGTATTTTCTTTAGTGATAACTTCTTGAAATACTCCAAGAGTTTCCATATCTTCTTTAGACATTTCTAAACCAGCATCAGCATTAACAGAAATTTCTGGTGTGTAATAAACATTACCACCTTTTTTCTGTCTCTTAGTATCTACTGATAGTGTTGTAGTAAACATAAGTTTTTTACGTTTAGTAATCTGATCTAATGCAGTACCTACTGGTGAAAATGCTGTACCAGTAACTCTCCATAAACTAGGCAGATTAGAAACAGTGTGTTCTTCGCCATTTGCTTTTACTCCTTTAAAAGATAACAGACCATA
>JGI20159J14440_10003505_pt1 | contig 10117 bp, 10 predicted proteins | sample COG_09_FD_14440 | JGI IMG/M metagenome (IMG submission 14440) | reverse complement strand
ATTCTTCCACGTAGATTATCTGGAGTTAAAACTTGTAATCCATAAGTTGAAAATGCCCACTGTGAACCACCACCTGAGTGTCCCAATATCAATAGAAACACAGTCAAGTAGACAGAAGCTGAGAAAGAGATGAAGAAATAAAATAGACCCCACGCCATGATTGTTACCCCAATTGTGTTGAGCAACTTTCCATCAGTACTTCCAAAAAAATATCGAATAATAATTGGGCCTATTAATGCGCCTATCCCTCTTGCTCCAAACATAAGTCCTGTTCCGTAGTCACCAGTTTTGTAGATTTCGTATGATAGAACTGTAAAAAGAGACAATAGACCGCTTGCTGAAATACTGAAAGTAGCTTTAGTGATAACTAAAGAGAGAATCTCCTTCCTCGAAAACACATACTTTACTCCGTCAACAAAGTTTATATTCTCTTCATTTGAATTCGAGTGTTGCTGCTCACTTAAGTCTTTTTTGATTGAAAACACAATAAATGCAGAGATAACAAATGATAGGAAATCTATTGTAAATAATGTATCTCTACTAACNACAGTAGTTAAATATCCGCCTATGCCAGCGCCNAGTCCAGCCATTATTCCCCAGCTCGAGAANAATATTACATTCGCCTCGGCTAGGAATTCTTTTTCTACAACATTAGGTAATGCCGCATCTGATGTCGGCATGTAAGCAGCACTTACAACCGAAAGCATGCCAAATGAAAACAAAATGAATGTTACATTCTCCGTATTCACAGCATAAAGAATTAATAGGACTACTACACCAGATAGAAACTCAGAAATTGCAATGATTCTTTTTCTATCATATTTATCAGCTAAATACCCTCCAAAGCTTCCTAAAAAAAATAAAGGAGCACTCTGCACCACAAGTACAAGCGATGTAATAAGTGGATTTTCAGTCAGTTCATAAATAATACCAAGTAAGGGAACGGTAAGTAACCAGTCACCACCGAGTGTTATTAATCTAGCTGCAAATAGCTTTTGAAAATCTCTGTTTTTTGTAATTAGACTGTATATATTTTTCAAGATTTTTCATAAGTCATACAACTGTAACTGGATTAGAAAATAACTACTATAATTGAACAATGATAAAAACAGTATTAATAACAGGTGGAACAAGGGGAATAGGGCTTGCAACAGCGCTTAGATTCTCTGAAAATAATTGGAACGTTTACATTACATCAAGAAAAGAAGAAAACTTGGCAGCAGTGCTTAGTGAGCACAGCAAGTTAAAAGGTTTTGTTGCAAACGCAGACAGTGAAGATGCTGCAAATGAAACATGTGAAGCTATTGTTAAGGAAACCGATTCACTAGATGTCTTAATTAATAATGCAGGTACAAACCCTTCGGGTGGCTATTTAATGGATGTGGACATATCAAGAGTTCAGAAAACATGGGATGTAAATCTTCTTGGACCACTACTTTGGGCTAGAGCAGCTGTAAAGGTTGGCTTAAAGGAATCAATTCTTAAATGTTGCTTCTGTTGGAGGTATCAAACCAGCATCTTATATGGGTGCTTACAATATTTCTAAAGCGGGACTTATCTACATGACAAAACAATTAGCCAAAGAGTTAGCTCCAAACATACGAGTAAATGGAATTGCTCCTGCTGTTGTAAAAACTAAACTTTCTGAAATGCTCTGGGAAAATGATGAACAAGCTACTGCAGATCTACATGCGTTGAAAAAATTAGGAACACCTGAAGATATTTCTAATTTGATGTATTTCTTATCTAGCGAGGAAGCTTCTTGGATTACTGGTGAAGTAGTTACTATTGATGGCGGTTATTTACTCTAAACTTAACTTAAAAAATATATAGCTAGTTGGTTGTATAAAGGTATTCCAAAAATCACATTGAATGGAAAAGTCACGCCCAGGCTCAATCCAAGATAAATTGCAGGATTAGCATTTGGGATTGCATCTTTAACAACTGCAGGCACAGCAATATAACTTGCACTAGCTGTTAAGACCATAAGTAAAGTTGTATTGCCAACTGTTAACCCAAAGTAAGAAGAGAGAGCTAGAGCTAGAAGAGAACCAGTTATTGGTGTCAGTAATGCAAAAGCTATCAATTTACTTCCTTTGCCAGATAGTTCAGACATTCTTTTTGATACTCGTAACCCCATAACGAAAAGGAAAATTATCAGAATCCAATCAAAAATATCTTTAGTGATAAAGCTGAGCAGTACCTCGTTTTCGAATTTTACTAAGTAACCGAAAACTAACGATGTAAGAAGAATTACATTTGGAATTTCTAAAAAAGCATTTTTAAGTGTCTCGATTTTTCCACTAGTTTCAGCGTCACTGTTATGTGTGACTAAATATAAAGCCATAAAAATTGCTGGAAACTCCATTACTACTAATACTGCGGACATGTAGTTATCATAAACTTGATTGCTAGCGAGCAAATAAGTGTTTGCAGTAACGAAAGTAACAGCACTTACTGAACCGTAAGTTCCTGCAAGCGCAGCAGCATCATCTGTGTTGAGTATATTTTTTAGAAATAAATAAGAAAGCATCGGTATTAATAGCGCAAAGAAAACACCTAATGACAAAACGTTAGTTACTTCACTAATGAATCCAGTTTCTTTGAGACTTGTTCCACCTTTTAAGCCCAACCCCAATAAAAGATAGTATCCAAGATATTTTGAAATAATAGGAGATGGAGACTTGTCTTTAAAAATACTTCCAATAATTATTCCAGAAATGAATATTATCAAAGCGGGGTTTAACAAAGCATTCATCATTAATAAGAAATGATAGTGTTCAATTCGCTTTTTTATTGAATATTCTAAAATATGTTAGGAAATTTTACCTATTATATCTTTAACTCTATCGGCATCAACAGGGTTGTCGAGAACCCCATCTACTTTAAAATCTGTCCCAATAATTCCAATATCGGCTATTTTAGAAAAATCTTGTATATTTTCTCCATTTAATCCTGAACCTATTGCTAGTTTGCCTTTTGGTACAATACTCCTAATCCTATTTAGATCTTCAATATCTGTAACTTCACCTGTTCCGTCACCACTAACTATAATTACGTCAGCCCCTGCTCTTTCTAGTAATTCCTTTGTGTGGTTTTCTATTTTCGCCCCATGAGGTGGGGTAGCATGTTTAACAAAGACATCCGCAAAAACTTGTATATCTTTCGAAAGAGTATTTCTGAACTGTGAAACGTCATATGATTTACCTTCGATTATTCCTTGATCTGTATACATAATGTTATTTAGTACGTTTATGCGTACAAAATTAGCATCAACAGCCTCAGCAATTGCTAAAGCGCTTATTCCATCATTTCTTAAAACATTTATACCGATATCAAGATTTTTATTTACCTCTAAATTTGAAGCTACAGTTGTGAAGCTTACCAAAGATCTTTTTGATAAATTATCTTTAACAAATGGAGCATCTCCAAAATTTTCAATAATAATGCCATCTACACCACCCTCGGTAAGTCCGTTTATGTCATTTTGAGCAAGTGTAGTAATTTCAGGAATGGATAATATGTTAGAAGTTGATCCAGGAAGCCCTTTTAAGTGTATAACACCATAAATTTTCATTATTAAATTTTAACGTGATTAGTTTTTAATAATTTTTTTGCAAATTCACCCTCAGCAGTCAAAGTCGGTTTGAATCCTTTTCCAGTTCTACCCGTAACCACTCGACACCAATCGCCAGCGTTACCATTAATTGTATTTTCCGATTTTTCATCACCAAACTGCCAAGCTCTATACTCTGGTCCGATTAACTCTATCCTGACATTTTCATATTTCAGTTTGTTGAGTTTGGATATTTTTTCAATATTAAGGAACCCATAAAGGGCAACATGTTCAATCCTGACTGAATCTTCATAATCTTTTTTCATGCATTCGTATATATCTAAACCATGTGACCAAGTTTCCGAAAGTTTTGTTGCTGCAAATGTTAGGTAGTCAATCTCATTATTCCACCATTTAATCTTCCTTCCAGGAGTAGCATCTGCAAGTGTTTCAACAACCTTAGCTCTCGATAGCCTCCACCACTCAATGACGTCTTGGGGTCGCATATCCTTACCTTTGGTAATAGAATTTTTTTCGAATTTACCTAATCCGGTTGGACCTCTATATTTATTAAAATCTGTACCCTTCTTTTTAAGTGCATTAAAAGCCAGATCTTCTAAACCTGCTAGATAGCTAACGTGTTCCGTTATTGNCCAATTTTTAAAGGTTGTTTTAGTATTCCAGTTCCTTACAGGAATGCTTTGTAAGTATTGGTCTAATAATTGTTGTTCAGCAACGAGGCTACTTAGGATTTCTTTCACATATTAATTCTAATTGTGATTCCGAAAAAGCCAAAGGCGTTGCTAAATAAAAGTTCTTTATTTATAACTTAATCTGACGTAGAATCTAGTCATGAAAAAGATTATAAAATTAGCAACATTTGTAATTGTAGTTAAAGCGCTCCTTGACTTGTTCAACGAAAATACAACAGTTAAAAATCAAATTGATAGGTTAAAAGAGGAAATTACAAAACTAGAGACTGATGATTTAGAAAGTAAAATAAAAGACTTTTTTAAAAAATATGATCCAAAATTCAAAGATGACATTTAAGTCATACGGATTCTAATATCTGGCGTATATTCGGTAAAAGTTTTTATTATTGGCCTAAATGGCTAGTAAGAAGCATAACTTTTCTACATGTTAAAAGTATTAAATTCAACCATTCAAAGATAGGTAGTTTTGTTATAGGTAGCAACATTCTTCTTCTCGAAACTAGGGGAGTTGTTACCGGTAAAATTCGCAAAACTCCACTGACCTATGCTAAGACAAATAAAGGGTATGTAGTAGCAGCATCTTATGGAGGTAGAGATGAGATTCCACAATGGTTTCATAATCTCCAAGACAATGAAAACTACATTACTGTAGATAATATACGAATAAAAGTTAAGCACAACGTTATTCCTGTAGCCAACCAGGAATCTTATTGGGTTAAGCTAGTTAAGGTATATAAAACTTTCGAACAATATAAAGTACGGACAGAAAGAGATATTCCAATTGTCGAGTTTATTAAAGTTTAGGTTTTAGATTCGGACCACTTCTCACCACTGTATTCCATAATGTATTGTAATGATCAATATCTTCACTGTTTACGTGTGGAATTACCATATTTTTCCAGGTCTCCATCAAAGGGTCCGAAGAATTTTTATATAGGTCTAGTCCAACTGGAATTCTTTCTACAATCGTTCTGAGGCTCATAGGTGTTTCAATATTCACACTGATATCATCGGAAACAAAAGAGTTGTTAATTTCAATTGATAACTTAATAATTAATTGAACAAATTCATTCTGAAGGTTTGGATATCTTTTTTTGAAAATTGCTTCTAGCTGTTCTTTGCTTGGGAAAGGTTTGTCCCATATTACCCAACGATCTGCAAAAGCTTTATTCAATGTCTGCGTTCCTGCGTAATCTCTCAAACTAGTTGGGTTCATTGTTCCAAAAATAAATGTGTCATTACGTAATTCAATAACTTCACCATTCGGTAATTCAAGTTTTTTGTGTCTGTCTAAGAGGGAGTGGAGGGCAAACAAAACTTCTGGACCTGCAGCATTCAATTCAGATAGGTTAACAAACGATGGACCTCTNAACGCACGAGTCAATTCTCCATCTTGCCACTTACTGTCGGTACCACCAATACCATCACCATAAAGCTGAACAGAACCTAATAAGGTAACATCTCTTACTTCTCCAGATAAGGGNATCCTNTAATAAGGAAATTTTAATTTTGCAGCTAATTGTTCTATGTCATGATCCTTACCAGTTCCCATGTGTCCCTTTAGCGCAATATGAATTGGTATTTCGTTATCAAAAGTTTCCTTCTTGCTTTTAATTATTTTTGCAAGTTTATATTGTGTACCAAGATCTACATAGTTTTCATCTACAGTTGGAATTCTTTCTAATCTCGATTCAAAATCTTCAATTTTTTTATCAAGGACACATTCCTCAATTGAAACATTGTCTTTTCCATTCGGATCTTTAAAAAGTTGTTTAGCCATTTATGCTGCTCCTGATGATTCTTTAACGTTTCTTATAAGTATATCCTTTGTGATGTTTACTATTGAATGGATAAGTTCTTCTGGTCTACTAATTTGTGTTCTATTTTGATATTCTTTCCAGGTACCTCTATCTCCAATACCTATTCCAATAACATCTATGCCAAACCTACTTGAGTAATCGATAGAGCTTTTTAAATCTGAAAGAGTCCCTCTTGTCATACCGTCGGACAATACTGCTAATAATTTAGTATTTGATCCATGCTCTAAAAGTCTTTTTGTTGAGAACATTATATTTCTTTCATCAACATTTGTACCACGCTCAAACATACTTGCAGGTGGATGTTCATCTGTAGACGTTAATGCGTCCAGAGAAGATCTTAAATTCCTTGAAAATTCAATCAACCCAATAAACTTTTCATACTGATTTTTCCATGAGTCACCAAATCTTTTAACAAAGTAATGATTTGTTGTGTTGAAATAAAATTCGGCATTTGATCCATAATTAGTATTCAACATTGAAGAAACTGCCATCTTTCTTTTTAAGTACATCTCTTCATTTTCATTTTCATTCGCCAAGAATGCTCTGTTAAATATTGCAACTTCAAAATCAACATTAAGTTCATGACAAATTTGCGATAGGTAGTTGGCACCAATCAGAGCTGCAGATAGAGACCAAGGGTATACTTCTCCTTTCTTTTTCTCCAACATAGAACCACTTCCATCGATTAATAAAGACACTGCGTAGGACTTATTTGATAATCTTTGTTTCTGCTCGAACATTCTCTCATATCTTCCAGAAGCTAATAGCAAGGGTACATGTGGAGAAAGATCACCTTGATCGTAGCCACTAATCCTTTGTCTTTTCTGATTATGGATGAAGTATGGTTTAATTTTATTTGTGACTTCATGTACAGGTAAGTTCCACTCCTGAAGTAGGTTATTGTATGTCTTTATTCCCGATGTATACAAGTTGTTAAAAGTGTGAGGTAGATTCGTGTTAACTAGTTTTGAAACTTTTCCATTTGGTAAGTAAACAGTTTCCGAACTACCAATTTTAGAGACGTGGTCATCCATAAAATTAAGTTTTTCATCATCAGATTGCTTACCTTTTTCACCAAGAAACTTCTCTAGGGTGTTTCCTGTTGTTACATTTGTAGAGGAGGGGATTAAAACCTTATTTAACTCATCAACAATATTGTCATCCATACTTTCAAGTATTTCCCTTTGTTCACCCAAGCTATATTCACGAAGATCAGGTAAAAGCTTGTTAACTCTACATATGTCAATAATTTGAATGGTTAACTCAATAACTTCCTCTAAATTATTACTGTCGTATGTAAATTTAGAGAGCAACTTTTCTGATTCAATAACAGAAGTTTGTATATTTTTATTATAAGACGATATGTCGACCTGCAAATAAGCGGTTATGTTATGAAACATTAGTGAGAGAAATTGATTAAAAGCCTTTAGATTTTTTATCTGATTAAATGATTCTTTGTATACATCTTCAAATATGGAGCTTAAACCTTGGAATTCTTTAACAAAATAGTATTCCTCATAGGAATGAATCAAAATTTCAAATACATATTTCCCAAATGGTCCAGCGAGAACTTCTAAAACCTCTTCAATATTTGATAGTCCAGTTGTTTCTTCTACATAATTTTTAAGATCTTTATCTATTTCAAAATTGTAATCTTGCATCGAGTGGATAGCTTCATGAACAACAGTCCCAATTATTAATTCTTTAAAATCTAATTTTGAAGTTGTTACCGAGTTAACAAGAATCGACGGGTTAATAATAATCTCATTAGTATTGATATTTTTAGACTTACCTAAATTAATGTTCAGCTCTTTGTTCCCAGTTTGAGATTGGAGTAGTCTTGTTATTGCTGGTCTTATTTTCTCGAACTCTAAGACTATTTCAGATTCTATATTTTTATCATTAGGTTTCATCATTTATAACATTATCATTAATTACTGTGGATATAAGAAATTAGAATGATAAATATGAGTAACAATGAAACAGTGAAAATTGCTATATCAGGTGGTATGGGAAAGATGGGTTTACTGTTATCTGATTTTATAGAGAACAAAGATGGATATGATATCTCTGGTATTTACGACCCAGAAAAAGAAAGCAACACGTATTATAACTACAAATCCGTTGACGAAATAAATGCAGATATTTTAGTTGAATTCTCTCCAGCTAATTCCATTAATGAAAATCTTGCCGTACTAGCTAAAAAGAAAATTAATCTAGTTGTTGGATCTTCGGGAATCAATGAAAGGTCACTCGAAATACTAAAAAGTAATATTGATGATGATCAATTCATATGTATTATTCCAAATTTTTCAATAGGTGCATCATTTCAGAAAATATTTTCAGGATTGTTGAATATCAATTTTCCTGAGGTTTCTATTGAAGAAAGACATCACAGTAATAAAAAAGATTCACCATCTGGAACTGCTGTTGACATGGCTCAATCATTAGAACACGAAGAAAGAACTCCCACGGAAATCCATGAATCAAGTGACTACGAAGAAAATATAATTAATGAGATTAACATCAAATCATTACGCAGCGACAAATACATCGCTGAGCAGACTGTAACATTTAGCACGAGTGATGAATCTATTAGTATCGATCATAAAGTAACTAACAGAACAGCTTATCTTGAGGGGATAGGGTATATTCTCGATGTCCATAGTGAATTAAAAGGTTTTCACCATGGTTTAGAAAATATTATGATTGAAAGGTTTAAGATATAATCATGGATCACTTCGGACAATTATTGACTGCAGCTATTACTCCCTTTGACAGCAACGGAGTAATGGAAACAGATACATTTTGGAGACTGTGTAAAAAACTTGTGGGAGAGGGCTCGGATGGTATTGTATTAACCGGTACGACGGCTGAATCACCTAACCTTACTGAATCAGACAGACTCAACATATACTCAACGGCAAAAGATGCAGTTGGGGACAAATCTAAATTAATTGCTGGTACCGGCACATACTCCACTAAAGAATCAATTCATTTTACTAAATTGGCTGAAGAAGTAGGAATGGATGGAATCATGATTGTTGCCCCGTATTACAATAAACCTTCTCAAATAGGAATTCTTAAACATTTCGAATCTATCAAAAATACTACTGACCTTCCAATCATGGCCTACAACATACCCGGGAGAACAGGAACTTTAATAGAGCTTGATACTATTGAAAAACTAATTAAAGATATAGGAATACATTCAATAAAGGATGCTGTTGGTAATTTTGATTTCTCTCGAGAAGAACTAACAAGATTTAAAGATGATGTTTTTATTTACTCCGGTGATGATGCACTAACTAAAAACTTTATTGAAAACGGAGCAGTAGGTGTTGTTTCAGTAGCTTCTCATTTAGTAGGACGTCAAATTAAAGAAATGATCAATCTAATACTTGAGGATAAAAAAACTGAAGCTGAAAATATACACCAGATGTTGCTACCTTTTATCGCAGCTATATTTGAGGAACCAAGTCCAGGTCCAGTGAAGTATCTTCTTTCTGAGTCATGGGAGAATGTAGGTAAGCCTTTATTGCCAATGACTGATGTGTCTCCTGAATTAGCCAAAAAACTCAATGATCAGTACACCAAAATAAATATCTAAAACCTTTACCCACAAGATAATGTGGTATAATGTATCGTGGCTGTTAAGACATCCACTCGCAAAAGGGTAAATGGGCGTAAGCGGGTGTCAAAACAAAACAATTTAATAAAAGTTAACAAGGGCTTTAAAACACTTAACTCTTCAATTTCTAGTGTCTTAAAAAAGTTCTTTAATTCCTATCAATCTGTTGCATCTTTTATGTTCATAGTTGCATTATTTACTGCACTTTCTAGTGTTCAAAAAGCTGGCCCGATGGGTGAATTATTCTATGGCCTACTTACTTGGTGTTTTGGTTATGGAGCATTAGCTCTACCTGTTTTGATGCTCTATGGTGCAGCAATTCTTGTTAGAGATAAAGAATTTATTAAATCTCAGAAAGTATTAGTAGGAACCTTTTGGGTTCAGATATTTTCATCTG
>JGI20159J14440_10003493_pt1 | contig 10145 bp, 7 predicted proteins | sample COG_09_FD_14440 | JGI IMG/M metagenome (IMG submission 14440) | reverse complement strand
TAGGTGTCTGCATTAGTTCTGGTGCATTACTCGCAGCGTCTTCAGCTTCTTCGTTCTCTTGTTCTAACTGAGATAATTCAGCCTCTAAGGGATCTTCCTTATCAAAAAATCCGGTTGCCAACAAAGTGCCAACCACAGTGCCTACCGTTAAGATAACCACACCAAACACCACACCAATGATCACTAACCAAGGTTTTTTTGCTTTTTCTTCTTCGACAACCGCTTCTTCAGCCATTGCGGACTCCTTCTAGATTTTTAATTGTCTACTTTTTGGCTAGTGCTAAACAAATGTGTCTAAACCGCCTAAAGTCTCTGTACCAAGCTCGCTAGCAGGCTGCTTACTAACCGCTACCTCACCCTCTTTTGCAGTTTTTTGTTCTTGACGCGAATCTTGCTGTTGAGGTCCGCCGCTTTCTTGCTTTCCGTGACTCTGCGCATTTACGTCAACGCTGACATTTGCAAACGCGCCACCCATAAGACTTTCTTTTAGTCCGCTTGTATTAGACTGGAGTAGTTTTGCCGTTTCTGCATTTTCGCTACTTAGGTTTATTCGCAAACCAGCTTCTTCGGAATACACAAACTCCACATCGACCTGCCCATAGTTTTCAGGAAACAGGCTGATTGAAATTTTGGTAGGCCCAGCTCCTAGTCCCTTGGCTAGATGCGTGTTTACGTGAGTCGCAATACCCTGGGGTAGGTTGTTGATTGCTACTCGTTGTTGGGTATTATCGACCAAAGCGCTTTTTGACGCAGCTATTTGACCTAAAAATGAATCCGGGTCCTTAGCATCTACTGAAAACTCGTCTGTCACAGTAGCGCGGCTAACTTCCTTGGCAGATTGAGCTGCCACCGCCAACGCACTTCCCGTTGCGGCTAAAGATTCTGGTGTCTGAATCGATGCAAACTGCTGGTTAGTCCTGAAAGGGGCAAGAGCCTCATTATTGGCACGAGACTCACTGACAGGGTGCCGCATTACTCCAACTGTTTTGTCTAATTGTATTGGGCCATTAGCGTCCGTGGCAGCCAGCTTTCGGCCAAGGTTATCTCCCTCTTCGGTGGCAACGGGTTTTACCTCTGTGACATTCAGCTCTTTATTGATCCTTTTATCACCCTCTTCTAGATTACCTACGTTAAATCTCAGTGGGCGTTGAGCTTGCCCGCTCATAGCCATAAGGTGTGAGCTCTTCAAAGAGTCAGCGTTGACTTGTCCGTGTGACGAAGTCTGGCTGTTTACTGTCTGTTGTTCGGTGCGCTTATTTTCAACATCCAAACTAGTCTCATTAGATATAATTGTCGCAGCTGTATTAGAAACCCTTGCCTGGCTCATCGCATGCGAGTCGTTACGTCGCTCACTTTGCCCATTGGTCATGCCATTCGGAGGACTATAATTCAATTTAACAGCACGCTCGCTTGTTTCAGCGAGAGAGGACACATCGCTATTTGACACATTATTAATTCTGATTGATGCGTTTTCGATCGAGACTGCATTATCGTTGCTAATAGGCGGTTGCGTGCGCCCCATTTCAGAGAGAAGTCTCTTTGTTTCCTGATTCCAATATTCGGGGCTATCTTCGCTCGCTTGTATTCCCACGCTCTCTTCAGGCGCCGAAAACAGCTTATTCTCTGGACTTATTCCTTGATTTTCCCCATTGCGACTGGCTTCGAAGCCTTCGAGAGAGGCTCTAGATCGGGGTTGCGGAACATCTACTCGCAAAGGTGCAACGCTAGTTGGACCTGGACCTAGCAACACGGTGCGAGACTCTTTAAGAGTCGTAATTCGCAACGCCTCCCGAGCGAGAACGGTGCTTGCTTTGTTTTGTCCTGGGACTTCGGCACTCGATGGCCTACCGGCGAACGTGTCGCCCGTTAGCATTTCGGCGAAAAACTGACTCGCCTGAGACGCCGAATCTACGGAGCTAGGTGTAGGATTCAAATTCGCTGCTGAAAGTTGATCGGCCTTAGCTGACAACAAGTCAATAAGCGACCGCCCAGCCTGAGGCCTGCGTGCACCGCTATTTATCTCCTTTAATGCCAGTTTTTCGTCGGCGCGAACCCCCTTCTCAGATTTGCTTAAAAGCTCTAATAGATTAATCTGACGCTCTTTCGTGTCCGCGGCCGGCACTTTTACCTCTGCTGACGCCCTAACCGCATTAGTTCTCTGCTCGAGAAATGCGATTAGGCCCCCAAGACCCCCCTGATTGTCCTCACCCGCTGATGCTTCTCCGTCAAACGGTGGATTCTTAAGAATCTCCGAGCTGCTTGGCAGAGCCGGCTCACCCACTCCTTCATTTTGAATGCGCTTTAATCCGGCGAGAAATTCAAGTGATGCTTGAGAAAGTGGCGCATCCCCTCCACCTTCCACCGCTTCTGCCACTTCGTCTGCCACTTTGCCAGTTATTCCGGCAACAGCTAGATTTGAGATCAAGGCAGCGAAAATTCCTTCCGCGCCTTTTTCAGCGCCAGGTTTGACCGCACTCGAAGATCCGAGCTGATTCACGATGTCACCTAGATCATATTTTGACGAAATATTCATACGTTTAATCTTTCCGTTATCGAGGCAATCAAGCCCCAGACTAGCTCTGCTCCAATTAATTCAACGACTTCGACGGTGTTCTCCTAGTCATCAGAGATCGGATGAGCGCGAATAATTGGATAAGCAATTTACGTACCACAATCCGTAACCGATGCTTTGATTAGCGCCCGAATCCAGAACTAACGAACTGTTGTAACGCCATAGCATCACTAAGAGCTGTGCTGCGTTTTTCTAACGCCTGCCCTACTTTTTCCCTATTTCTCTCACCTATCTTATTGAATTTTAAGCGTTCCATTTCATGGTGAGTGATTTTATTCCGTAGTACGACCACATTCTCTTCGAGCTCTTTGTAGACCAGACTTAGACTTTGTTTCGCTTCCGAAAGCTGCGATATCAAATTCATACTATGATGCAGCACCCTAAAGTCGGCTAGCCCGTCACTACTTGCCTCGCGAGATCTTGTCGAATATTCTTCGATGTAAACGTCGATATCCGCCATCTTCAATATCAATCGCTCTTGTTCTGCCTGTGTTGCCTCGAGTTTCGCGCGCAGTCTGCTTAAGCTGCTACTCTCTTTGCTCGAGAGAACATTCCAAATATCACTTTTTGCCATGATTAACTCATTGTCTGTTTAAGTTGACTAAACGTCTGCGCGAGGTCGAAGACCTCATCGCTGTCCTGAGTAAGGAATGCATTAATCATGCCTTTAAGTCGAATTGCTTCATCTAATTCTGGATCTGTCTTTTCTGTGTAGGCTCCAACTTGTATAAGGTCTTGTTTTTGCGCATAAAGTGTCCAGTAACGTCGCAGCCGCTGCGCGATAAGTATTTGGTCTTTGGTCAAAAGATTAGTGGCAACGCGCGAAATCGAGCCTTCGAGATCGATTGCCGGGTAATGCGCCGCATCTGCTAATTCTCGCGAGAGCATAATTTGACCATCAAGCGTGGCTCGTGCGACATCCACGATAGGATCACTTCTGTCATCGCCCTCCGCTAGCACCGTATAAAATGCCGAAATCGATCCTTGTGGGCCTGGCCCTACGCCTACTCTTTCGATCAGCTTGGGAAGTAGACTGAAAACAGAGGGGGTGTAGCCTTTCGTCGTTGGTGGCTCGCCGACCGCGAGGCCAATCTCACGCTGCGCATGAGCCACTCGCGTAAGGCTATCGAACAACAGCAACACATCATTGCCTTTGCTTGCGAAGTACTCCGCAATGCTATGGGTCAACTTGGCTGCCTTGATACGCATCACCGGAGAGACATCCACTGGCGCTGCAACAACAATCGCGCGAGCAAGCCCTGCCTCGCCGAGAGTGCGCTGAACAAACTCTTGCACCTCTCTGCCACGCTCACCAATCAGGCCTATCACAACAACATCGGCGGCCGTATTTCTAGTAAGCATGCCCATTAGAACACTCTTACCAACACCTGAACCCGCGATCACCCCCATTCGTTGCCCTTTACCAAAAGTAAGGCAGCCGTTAATGGCTTTTATGCCAGTATCAAGCGTGTCTTTTACAGCGCCTCTTTGCATCGGATTAACCGCTCTAGCATCGAGCGCAACCTGAGCATCGAAGGAAATCGATCCCTTGCCATCAATCGGCTCGCCTAAACCATTTATCACGCGGCCAAGCATACTCTCGCCAACACCGACTAATGATTGTGCTTGCTTGAATCGAACAAGGCTGCCGGCTTTTATCCCTTCGAGATAGTGGATGGGCATTAGGTAGAGGTGCTTTCCATCGAAACCAACGACTTCCGCTTCAATAGGCGGCTCATCTCTGCTTGTTTCAATCACACACTGAGCGCCGATCTCTGCGGTAATGCCTGTCGCCTCGACGGTAAGTCCGACCACTCTCGTTACGCGACCAAATCGCTCTGTACGTGTAGAAAAACTCTTTGCACCAAGCTTTTCCAATTCGGCGGCGAATCTATTCTCGTCATTCATGAGTCGAGTTCACCGAGCAACGCTTCATCCGAAGCCTGCTCGAGCGATGTTTCAGTAATAGTGGTGTCACTATCGACTAGCTGGGTCTCGTCTGCTTTCTTATCTAATCCACTCAATAGTTGTTGAGTGATTTGCTGAATGCGTATTTCACTTAAGTCTTCGATGATTGAATCTTGCATTAACGCCCGCACAGAGCCTTGCGAAAGCCTCGGATCGCTGAGGATTTTAATATCATCTCGAACGGCTATATGCTCTGCTTCGAGCAGCGCTACATCAGCAGGGTTCAAATAAAGACGCATCCCTGCAGGTTCACCTTCATTTTCTGAATCTACCTCTTTGAGTAATCGAGCAAGTACTGACTCTATTGACGCTTTACTCTCAACGAGCGGCGTCATCAGAACGGCCTCGACACTTTTTACTAAGAGTTTTTTTAGCGGATCGTAAAACGAAGTCGAATCAACACGCTGCTCGCTTATCGTCGCGATTAACGCCTCTAAGCGTAATTTTGTCCCGCTGAGCACGGCTGCTTCATCAGCTCGCACTTGTGCAAGCGCGAGCTGGACCTGATTCTCTCCGTATTCCTGTAGCTCTAACTGAGTATATTGGGCTGAAGGTTCACTCTCTCCGCTTTCAGTATTCTCGATTTCTTCGATGGTGCTTTCTGCAGTTAGCGCTTCGGTCTGGAGTAAGAGACCTTCGTCAACCATACCTGGTCGCCATACAACAAACTCGCCGGGCTCGCTCGAAGTCTCTATGTTATCAACTTTATGTGCGCCATCGGAGCCAGAGGCGATATCAAAACCTGGTTCAAAAACCAAATCACTTTCAATTTTCGGCGCTAGCCATGCCGAAAATTCGACAGAATTGTCAGGGCTATGTCGACTAGACAAAATCATCACCTCTACCTGCTAACACGATATCGCCTGCGTCTGACAATCTACGCGCTATGCGGAGAATATCTTTCTGCGCATCTTCTACATCTGTCATACGCACCGGACCTTTCGCTTCCATCTCATCGAGGAACATGAGTTTCGCTCGCTGTGACATATTGTCTAGGAACTTCTCTCGGGTAAGTTCATCACACGCTTTCAGTGCGACCATCAATAAGTCGGTTTCGATCGAACGCATTAAAGTTTGAATACTTCGGTTGTCAAGGCCAGATAGGTTTTCGAATGTAAACATATTGTCTTGAATTTTCAGTGCCAACTCTTCATCAAGATTCGTCACACCGGAGATTATCGCCGACTCCATGTCGGTCTTCGTGAAGTTCATAATTTTCGCAGCAGTTTTTACGCCGCCAAAACTCGAAGATTTCGCGCTAGAACTCGTAAACTGCTTCATCATTACTCGCTCGAGTTCGGCCATCGCGCTCGGATGGATAGTTTCGAGTGAAGCGATTCTTTGAATGACTTCGGCACGAGTATCTTCCGGAATATATTTAAGAACATCTGCTGCAATATCAAATTCGAGTACCGATAGAATGATCGCAATAACCTGTGGATGTTCTTCGATAACCATGTCGCCTATTGAACGAGCGTCCATCCACTTAAGTATTTCAAGCCCTTTGCTTGAAGAAGTCGGTATTATTCGGCCAAGTACAGTCGCGGCTTTGTCTTCACCCAACGCTTTCTTAAACACCGATCTTACGTACTCGTCAGAGCCAAGACCAAGATTTGTCTGACTCTTAATGGTACTGATGAAATCGTCCAACACCACGTTGACTGCCTCTTGAGACAGTTCTGCTACAGCCACCATGTTAGCGCCGAGTGCTTGAACTTCACGAGGAGACATAAACGAGATGATGTCGGCTGCCTGTTCTTCTCCGACCAATAACAATATAACCGCTGCTCTCTGCGTTCCGGTTAATATTTGTAATTGATTGCGAGCCTCTTCGCTGAGCATCGAATCTCTTAGTTTTCGCGCTTCTTCTTTGGCATCTTCAGCTTCAGCCATGATCACGTTCCTTTCTATTAACAGCGCCATATTAACTATGGCGGTTCATAATAAATTTCGAGTATAGTCGTTAGCCTGTTGTGGTCGTTGCAACCAACTTCTTTAACACTTTTGCTACTCGACCAGAGTCTTCACCAACTAACATTCTCACCAACGCGACTTTGTCGTCATAAGAGTTTGCCGTATCTAGCATGTCAGCTGAGATTGAAGATTTCTTAGGTTTGAGTTTCGCCTTGATCTGTTCAAGCGTCTCGTAACCTTCGAGTTCTAGATCTTCAACATCTTCTTTTGAAATCGTCTCATCTAATAGCATTAAGTCCTCAACACTTGCAGGCGGTGGTGGCGGTGGTCCAGCAAACGATTTAATGAGCGGCTGGACAACAAAGACGACCACTACTGCGAATGAGAATGCGATAAGGCCCATCTTTGCGAAGCCGAAAATCATTGGATTCTCATACCATTTCATCGGATTTTCGATTAGCTCTTCGGCTCTGAAAGTTGAGACCAAAACAGCAACAGAATCACCTCGAGCTTGATCAAAGCCTACAGCGCTAGCCACAAGATTTTGTATCCTCGAGGTATCTATAGTGTCGGCTGTTACGCCAGCTTCTTCTCCGTCTTCGCCGCTTGCTTTGATACCAAAAGCCTCTTCGTTGATGACTACTGCGACAGACATTCGTGTGATTATACCCGTTGGTTTCTTCTCATATTGAATCGTTCGATCTATCTCATAATTACGTGTGGTTTGACTGCTACGCACACCTGTCAAACCCGCAGCACCACCTTGCATTCCGTCTCCGTCGGTGAGGATAGTGTCATTCGGCGCGATATTTGACTGCGCACCAGGCACACCAGACGCAGGTGTATTCGAGCTTGTATCGAGGACAAGTATCTCAGATACCGCTTTAGGGCCAGAGCCGTCACGATCGAAAATTTCGTTTGTTGCCTCGAATTCGGAAAAATCCATTACTACGTCTACATCAGACTGGATATTGTCGCGGCCATAAATAGGTGTCAGAAGATCGACTATTTTATTTTTGTATGCTGTTTCTATCGAACGCTTAAATTCGGCTTGCTCGTCGGCGATGGCAAGACCAGCAGACACAGCGTTGGTCAATAAACTGCCTTGTTGATCCACAACCGAAACATCTTCGATCGACAAGTAAGGCACACTAGAAGCGACAAGGCTGACCACAGCTTGCACTTGAGCCTGGGTAACAGATCTACCGGGGTGAGCAACCACGACGACTGAGGCTTTAGCTGGCTCGCGGTTGCGCACATAAGAGCTCTGCCTAGGTGCAGCGAGGTGAACACGAGCTGATTGTATCGATGAAATCTGCACAATGCTTTTCGACAGCTCAGCCTCTATCGCTGAAGTATATTGAGCCTGTTCCATGAACTGACTCGTTGTCATTGACGACGCTGACGAGAACGTATCCATAGCCTGTGTATTCGAGTTTGCAGGCAAGCCTGCAGACGCCAGCAGCATTCGCGCTTCATAGTATCGTTCCGTCGGAACCATCAGCGTTCCTGAGCTCGAATCGAGTGTCACTCCTATATCTGTCGCAAGTAGCTGCTCGTAAGCTTCGCTTCTATCGACCTCCGTCATACTCGGGTACAGCGCTCGCATGTTCCCTTCGTTAGCCCAGAAGTAGATACCAATAAAGAAAATAATAGTGAACAACCCAAGAATAGGAGGCAGTGAACGCCGCACCAAAGGCTGAGCGAGTATCTCACGAACGCTGGGAAATACAGAATTACCCTCGCTTTGCTCTGGTCTCGCAGCCGGAAGATTACCGCGAGACGCACTTGAACTATTGCCTGCAACATCAGCGGGTACTTGGCTCTCTGTTGTCGTCTGCGTTTCTTGCTCGCTACCAAAATCTTGAGGTGCGGCCAGTGTTTGTGTTTCGGCCATCGTCTCTGCTCCTTTCCTAAATCTTCAATCTAACGTTGCATTTAAAGTGCTTTAAACAGGCATATTCATGATTTCTTGATACGCCTGCATCACTTTATTACGTACCTGCACTGTAGCCTCGAAAGCCAACGAGGCCTTTTGCATATTCATCACAACATCAGTAAGTGGAATATCTTCACCCATTTGAAACGCTTCTTGAGAATTTTTTGATGTTTGTTGTAATGCGTTTACTTCGTTTAATGAACTCACCATCGCGCTGTTTAGTCTACTCGAGAACGTTCCCGACGCCTGGTCAATAGTTTGTGTGCCAGGCAGGCCATTGCCACTAATAGCGCCAATGTCTCCGGTGTCACGTCGAGCAGAGGCGATTTTCGCTTGATAGTCTCGAACTTGAGAGAGCAACGATTCTGCTGATGAAATTTCCATGACGATCCCTTACCTATATAAATATCTGTTTTTATAAAAATAGAATAATCGTTACAGCTATGACCGTGCGTATGCACGAGGCACTTCGTGTCCCGCTTTACGAAATTCAAATAACTTTTGTCGTAGCGTTCTCGGGCTGATTCCGAGCTGTTCTGCTGCCTGGGCGCGATTGTTACTAGCTTGTAACGCACTGAGTATTCCGGTGAGTTCGCTACTGTAATTCGCTTGGCCTCTGTGAGGTTCAACCGATGCAGGAAGCGATTCTTTCTGAGCCTCATCAGCTAGGCCTAGGTCATCAAACGAAATATCATGGCCTTCGATAATTTTGTTTTCATGCAGCACCATGGCGCGAGCCACGACGTTCTCGAGTTCGCGAACGTTGCCAGGCCAGCGATGCGTTAGAAGCTTTGCTAGGGCAGCTTGGCTCAGCACAGGTCGATGCTCCGTCGCGTGCTTTTGTATAAATATTCTTGCGAGTGGCTCAATGTCTGCGGGGCGTTCCGCGAGTCGGGCGATGGCGAGATTGAAGCCACTAAGCCGAAAGTAGAGATCTTCTCTGAATAACCGATTCTGTATGTTGTATTTAAGATCGACGTTCGTCGCTGCAATGATGCGTACATCGACTGACACGGGGGTAGTGGCCCCGACTCGATAAATTTGCTTCTCTTGTAAGACGCGAAGAAGTTTTGATTGCAGCTCTAGCGGCATCTCGCCAATTTCATCCAGAAAGAGTGTGCCCCCTGATGCCTGCTCAAAGAATCCGACTGAATGACGATGCGCGCCTGTGAAAGCGCCTTTTTCGTGACCGAACAGCGTGTCTTCTACTAGGTGTTGAGGAATAGCTGCGCAGTTCAATGCAACAAAAGGCTGATCTGACCTGGCTGAAGACTCATGCAGGACCCGCGCGAGCACTTCCTTACCCGTGCCTGACGGCCCGCGCACTAAGACAGGTATCTCCGTGCGTGCCACTTTGCACGCTAGTTCGAATAATTCGACACTTTTGGAGTCTACAAAGACGAAAGGATAGTCGTCGGTAATCTGATTCATGTTGTGGTTGCCGCTTTGCCGGGTTGACGTTAATTACCTTTAGGCAGAAGCAACGATCATGCCACTTTTAAATGGCTAATAAATACAATAGGTTATGGTGATATGTTAGGTTTTTGACAACAGAAAAGACACGATAAACCAGTAATCGTAGCTAAAGCGGCGATGGGTGTTTGCTAAGTGACAGCCAGTTCTTCGCCGCTTTTAGCGCTTTAGAGAGGAGAGGTGTGGTGAGAGCAGAGACGTAAAATATTTGACCCAAGGCGCTCGGGATGGGGAGGTCAGGGGTCCCACCCCGTTCGCCATGGGTCAAATTAGGTTTGC
>JGI20159J14440_10003489_pt1 | contig 10153 bp, 10 predicted proteins | sample COG_09_FD_14440 | JGI IMG/M metagenome (IMG submission 14440) | reverse complement strand
AATCACAAATTAATGTATTTAGGTATGCAAGATCAATTTCATACTTTTAATATGTTTGATTGTCAGGCTTGGTTTGCAAGAGATGTGATTATGGGTAAAATTAAAATTCCAAATGACTCTGACATAGATAAAGACATTAATAAATGGGTATCTATGGAAGAAAAATTAGAAAATCCTGATCAAATGATAGATTTTCAAACTGAGTATACTAAAGAGCTTCATGATTTATCAGATTATCCAAAAATTGATTTTGAATTAATTAGAAAAACTTTTAAGGAATGGGAGCACCACAAAGTTGAAGATATTATGACCTATAGAAATAAGTCTTTTGCTTCACCTGTAACTGGTACGATTGGACCAAAACATCATACAAATTGGGAAGTTGCTATGGATGATTCTTTGAAAACTTTTTTAGATCAACCAAAAAAATAAGACTGAAATTAAATTTTCATGATATTTGTAAAAAACCTGAAATCAGTATCAGATCAAGAGTGGTCCAGTACAGATAAGTACCCAGGTGTAAGATGGAAATTTTTAATTGATGCAGACTTTATGGGTAGCTCTGGGCTTTCACTTGGATTTGCTGAGATTGCTCCAGGGGGTGACTTAACTCTACACTATCATTCTCCTGCTGAAATATATGTGGTCACAAAAGGTACTGGTATATTAAATAAATCTGGTGAGCTTGAAGAGATTAAGAAAGGTGATGTAGTTTATATAGCTGGAAATGCAAAACATGCTTTAAAAAATAATGGAAAAGAAACTCTAGAGTTTTATTGGATCTTTCCAACAGATCGTTTTTCTGAAGTGGAGTATTTATCCTAACTTATACCTAAGTGTTTTTTTCGCTGATCTACCCACGTGCGAATTAAATGGTCGAACACAAGACCTATAAAAGCGACACAAACACCAAGCGTCAATCCTATTCCAGCACCCTTTTTATCAGATAAGGCTTTAAGAATATATTGACCTAAATCCTCTGTTCCAATAAACGCGCCAATAATTACCATGAATAAAGCAAATACAATTGTTTGATTCAAACCAAGCATCATGTGTGGAAAAGCCAAAGGAAATTCTATCCTCATTAGTCTTTGTAATTTTGTAACACCTGACATTGAGCCTGCGTCGTGCAAAGAAGCGGGAACACTTCTTAGTCCTTCAATAGTGTACCTTGTGGCAGGTATAGTTGCATAAACAATTACAGCAATTAATACTGATGTATCAGTAACACCGAAAAGCATCATTACAGGGATCAAGTATACAAATGAAGGGAATGTTTGAAATATATCACAAACCCCTAACATAAAATTTGTAGTATATTTATTTTGAAAACATAAAGTTCCAACAGTAAATCCAATTATACAAGAAATAATTACTCCAAAAGTTGCCATGTATGTTGTAACTAAAGCTCTATCCCACCATGGACTTAGTGCTATAAATAGTGTTAATCCTCCCACTACTAAAGCTGAACGTATACCACCAATTATATAACCAGCACCAATGACTAATACCAAAGTAGCTACTGCAGGCATTCTTAAATATAAAGCTCTCATTGGTTGAAGAACTTCTGTAATTAACCATGTGTTAAATATTTTTAAAGTTTGAAAGAAAGTATCCCAAACCCAATCAACACCTCTATTCCAAAAATCTGCTGTTGATATTCCTTTGTTATGTGGAATTTCATATAAATAATTAAAACCTTCCTTAAAGAAAAAAGAACCCACAAAAGCAAGTATAATACCAATTAATACTGCACCACCAAAAAATATACTATTTTTATGTTGCTCAAAAAAAGTTAAGTTGCCAAAATAATCAATTTGTTTATTTGCCCAAGCTAAAGATAATTTATCCAGTAATATTGCAATTAAACTGATACACAAGCCTGCCTCAAGTGCTAATCCAATATTTAATTGGTTTAATGCTAGTAATAAATTAAAACCTAAGCCCTTTGCACCTATGAAAGCTGAAATAACAGCCATAGAGAAACACACCATAATTACTTGGTTTACTCCGATTAAAATGTCTCTTCTTGCAGTTGGAATTAATACTTTGAACATGAGTTGAGAATTAGTGCATCCACTCATTCTTCCCAGCTTCAATAACTTCGGGAGGTATTCCTCTTAGACCTAGCAAAGTTAATAATATCATTGGTGGAACTGCTACAACCATTGTTATAATCACGGCCGCATGATCCCCAACACCAAATAAAACAATTGCAGGAACCAACACAGCATATTGAGGCATAGTTTGCATTACTAAAAGTATTGGATATAAAGCTTTTTCAACTCGTTTACTTTTGAATGCTGCAATACCTAAACCCAAACCAAAAATAAAAGAAAGTGGTGCTGCAACCAATATAAAAGAGAGAGTTTGCATTGATGGTTTCCATTGACCAAATATGGAAATATAAACCATTACTATACCAGCAAATATAGCTAAGCCTTTTCCACTTAAGTTATATCCAAGTATTACTGCGCCTGCTGCAACAATTGTCCAAGGTAACCCTGGTAGCTTTGCCCATGGATTTGCTCCTATCCAATCCCAACTAGTAAATGCAACAACTGTTTGAACGCCTCCTAATATGACTTCTCTAATTAGCTCAATAAGAAATGTCATAAACGCCGTTATATTTCTTGTTAATTGAAGAACTAAAGGTCTAGTTTTGTATGATTGAGTATTTTCATTCCAAAACTCCATAGGCATCCATTCATTCATTAAAAAAAATAAAGAGTCGTTTATCCAAATTGGTAACCATCCAAGAAGAGGTGGTAATCTCCAAAAAACATCAAATGCATAATATCTTACTTCTGCACCAAAAAATGTGTAAGTACTTTGATTTGGATCTTTAATAAATTCGGCTTGACCTCTTATAAACTTATAGGTTTCAGGAACATCAATTGCAAAGCATAAAGAAAAAAATACAATTAATAAAAATAGCCATTGAAATAGTTTTGGATATTTTTTTAAGATTTCCATATTTTATTAATCTTTTTTTTTTCCACCAAAAACAGTATTAATTATTTTTGAAGGTTGAACAGTTCCAACGATTTGATTGTTTTTATCTATAACGCCAACAGATTTTTCTTGGTTTAAAATCTTTTCAGCAACATTTTCTATTATTTCATCTTTCAAAACTTTCAAATCACTTAAATTTTCATTATGTGTTTTATCCATAATATCCTCTATTTTTAATACTTTTTCTCTAGGCACTTCTTCAGTAAATTTTCTAACATACTCAGTTGCTGGTTTTAATACAATATTGGCTGGGGTATCAAGCTGTTCAATTATTCCATCTTTCATAATTGCAATACGGTCAGCTAGTTTTAATGCTTCATCAAAATCATGCGTAATGAACATAATTGTTTTTTGTAATTTTTCTTGAAGTCTCAAAAATTCATCCTGCATTTCTTTTCTAATTAATGGATCTAATGCAGAAAAAGGTTCATCTAAAAACCAAATATCAGGTTCAACAGCTAATGAACGCGCAATGCCTACTCTTTGTTGTTGTCCACCTGAAAGCTCTCTAGGAAAATAATTTTCCCTTCCATCAAGGCCAACAAGTTTGACCATATCCATGGCTTTATTAATGCTTTCTTGATCTTCAACCCCTTTGATTTGAAGTGGAAAAGCAATATTTTCTAAAACAGTTTTATGTGGAAGTAGTGCAAAGCTTTGAAATACCATTCCCATTTTGTTTCTTCTAAGATCAATTAGTTCTTTATTGTTTAATGAAAGCAAGTCTTGACCCTCTATAAAAATTTTTCCACCAGTTGCATCTGTCAATCTGGAAATGCATCTTAATAATGTTGATTTTCCAGAGCCCGATAGACCCATCACCACTAACATTTCTCCTTTTGAAACTTCAAAAGAAGCTTTGTTAACACCTACGATACATCCATTTGCTTGAAATGTTTTTGCGTCTACATTTCCATTAGCTTCTTGGAGCATTTTTTTTGCATTTGTTCCAAATATTTTATAAACAGACTCACATTTAATTACTGCATTACTCATAATATTTAAATAAGTTATACGAAATAAAAATAAAATACACTTTTTATATTATTTCAAAAAATAGCTTCCCCCCCCCTTTCAAAAATTTTTAATAAAATAAACTCTTGTATCAATTCCTGTGCTTAAAAAGTTCAAAACCTCGCCACTTACCGTAACAGTTTCGTTGATACCAACGTTACTACCACTTACAGTAAAACCAGCAAAACATTTATTTTTTTCATTATCCCATTTAACAAATGTTTCCTTAATTTTATTACCATTAATTGTATATAATTTTTTTGCACTAAAATTTATTAGGTTGGCCCCCATCACAGCTCTTTGAGGAATAATTTTTGTTATTTTGCATACTGTTTCATATTGTTCTCTAGATAGTTTATAATGATCACTTCCCTCATAATAGGTTAAAATACCAGATGGCAGAGTAGAAATTATTTTACTTAATTTGTTGGCTTCTGCAATTCTTGCTTCTTCTTTTTTCATTTTCTCTACCAACTCATCACCTTGACCAAAGAAAACATTTAAAATAGCAAAAGATAAAATTACAAAAAGTGTTAAAGAAACCAGCCCACCAAATTGTCTAACTGGTTCAGGCAATAATTCTATTAACTTATTAAAATATCTTGCATTAATAATCATTCTTGTAATTTTCCATTTTTCCAAATTCCTATTTTTTCATCTCCATTGGACCAAGTAAATTTTCCTTTTCCATTCATAAAGCCATTGGCCCATTCACCTTCGTAAATGGAGCCATCAGGGAATATTAAAATTCCCTGTCCACTCCACTCACTTTTTTTAAATTCTCCTTTGTAAATATATCCATTAGGCCAAGTTTCAACTCCTTGTCCTTGTTTTTGTGTACCAACCCAATTCCCCTCATATGTAGTCTTGTCCGTATAAGTCCATTTGCCAAAACCATTTTCACAGTTTCCCTCACAACCTGTTTTTCTAGCTGATACAGAAGTGGCTATTAAAAAACTTAGAACCGTGTAAAGAATATATTTTTTCATTTTTTTATTTTAACTACAATTATAAAAAGAAATATCTTTTTCAAAGTTATCACTTTTTATTTCTTTTGTAACTTCATGAACTAATTCACCAGACTTTCTATTAATTATACCTGATTCTGAGTAATTTTTATCTTGATCAAAAGCTTTAAATAAAACTATGTCTTTATTTACAACTTTTACATCAAATTTTTTATTCTTTGAGAGAAACACTGATAAACCAGTAATCAAAAATTTTTCTGGATATTTTGCGTGAATTTCTAATTTATCTAAATTTTTTTCATTTAAGTCTTTAGCTTGAAAAGTTTGATAATCATATTCTGAATTTTTTACTATTTTTTTTTCTAATTTGCATGTAAAGCCAATTTTTATATCCTCTTGTATATCTATATTTTGTGCAAAAGATAAACTTAGGCTAAAAAAGCTAAGCAAAATAATTAAAAAATACTTTATCATTTAAATAATAAATCCGTAGTTAGAGTCTGTAATATAGTGATCTGTTTAAAAAAAATCCCCCCCAACTTTATTGGGGGAGATTTTAAATTTAAATTAACCTTTATTTAGTAAAAGGTTGCCAAACACTCTTATTATCAGCTAACCATTTTTTAGCAGCATCTTCATGAGTCATTTTATCTTCATCAACTAAAGCAGCCATCGCTCCGATGTGACTAGTTGAGAATGACATTTTTTTGAAAACTGCAGCTGCAGCTGGATGAGTTGTTGGAAAGTCTGCGTTCACAGCCTTTTTCAAATAACCATCTGGAGATCCACATTTTCCATCTCCACCATCCTCTGGTCTACAACCAGCTGAGTATGGAGGAAAATCTATAAATGTGAAGCCTTTTCCATCCGTAAAGTTTGGAGTCCAGTTGAAAATTATAGTGCCTCTTCCTTCTTTTTCAGCAGCTTTAAGTTCTGCCCAAAGAGCGTCTGCACTTCCTGCAAATTTAACTGTCCAAAGATCACCTAATCCTAAAGCGTCAACTCTTTGAGGTATTAGATCTCCGTGCCAAGTTTGTGGTCCTTCTAACATTCTTCCTTTTCCACCTGAGTCAGGTGTTGCAAAGTTTTTTGCACAATCTGGATTTTTTAAAGCAGTCCAGTCTGGAAGACCTGGGCATAAATCCTTGTCAGTCACCCAGTTTGGATATCCCATATCTTCAAGAGTTCTTGCTTCATGATCACCCCAATCAAGTATACCACCTTTATCAAGTGCAGTAGTAAATGACTTACCAAAAGCAGATTCCCAAACTTCATGTGCTAGAGTTACATCTCCAATACGAATTGACTCGTACACAGCTTGTGAGTCAGTGTTTACGTAACTTACATTATTTCCCATGCTTTCAAAAATTCCACCAATAACATGGGCCATTACAATTTGGCTTGACCAGTTATGAGTAGCGATAATTATAGGTTGAGCGCTATCACCACCTTTTTTGGCAGTTTTGTCTCCACCCTGCATAAAGAAAAATGCACCCACTGCAATTACCACTACAGCGATAATTAACGGCATTTTATTTTTCATATATCTCTCCCTTAATATTAAGTTAAGTTATCATGTTCTCATTAATTAAATTTATAGTCAATGCCCTTTGATTATATTAAGTTAAACCTAAATTATTTAAATTTATACTGGCAATGCTGCAAACTAGTAACGATATAAGAAATCCTGGCTTAAGAACTTTACCACCAGGAGTTGAAAGATATTTTGTAAAAGGTGGTGGTTTATCAATAATAGAAGTTTCACCAGAAGATAAAATAAAAATCATAAATGATGAAGGAAGACAAGTTAGTGAAATAATTGTTTTTAATTCAAAAGGTAAATCTGATTTATCTATTTTAAATTTAAAAGAAAATTCTAACGCAGATTTTTCAAAAAAAACTATTTCTAATGATGAAAAAATTTCAAAAATTTTAAAGAAAAAAAACTTAGACCTGCATAATGCTAAGGCATCAACTATTTTTAGTAATGATTGTGTGATGGGTGAAAAGATAACACTAACTTCAAAAGATAAATGTTTAGTTATAATTGCAGCTCCTGGTAATGCTATGAATATTCATGAGCAAAATCCACCAACAGATTTAACAATTTTTTTAAATAAAGCTAAATTTATTAAAACAGACGAACAATTTATTTTGCCAGATCCACTTAGTGATCCAATTATAGAACAGCTTGTTAAAAGAAGAACGGCAGAAACATATAGTGTTAAAGCTGGTGAATTTATTCAAATAATTGATACAGGTGGAAGGCAATGTTCTGATTTTTTAGCTTTTGATTCTCATAAATTAAATGATGGAATTGAAAGTATCATAGATGATAAAGCAACTAGAACTTTTATGGGTAGCGCTTATCCTGGTCCTGGTTTATTTTCAAAGTTTTATGATGGTAATCATGAAGCAATGATTGAAGTTGTAAGAGATACTGTTGGAAGACACGATACATTCAATCTTGCATGTACATCAAAATATTATGAAGATATGGGTTATATGGGCCATATTAATTGTACAGATAATTTTAATAAAGGTTTAGAGAAATATGACATTAATTCTCGTAAAAGTTGGTCAGCTATAAATCTTTTTTTTAATACTGGAATTGATGCAAATAACGTTGCAACTTTTGATGAACCATGGTCACGACCAGGAGATTATGTTTTGTTTAGAGCCTTAAAAGATATAACTTGCATATCTTCAGCTTGTCCATGTGATGTTGATGCTGCAAATGGCTGGAATCCTACTGATATATTTGTTAGGACTTACCCTAAAGAAAATAAATATTCAAAAGCAATAGCATTTAGAATGAAAACAGACTCTGAACCAAAACTGACTCAGGAAACTGGTTTTCATAAAAAAACATCTAAACTAACAAGAAACTTTATTGAATATAAAGGTTTCTGGTTAGCAAATAACTTTACTAACTCTGGAACTATAAAAGAATATACAGCTTGTAGAGAAAGTGCGATAGCAACTGACTTATCACCTCTTAGAAAATTTGAAATTTTAGGTCCTGATGCAGAAAACCTAATGCAATACACATTGACAAGAAATATTAAAAAATTATCTGTAGGCCAAGTTGTATATACTGCAATGTGTTATGAAAATGGATGCATGTTAGATGACGGAACATTATTTAAAATGGGCCAAGATAATTTTAGATGGATTGGTGGAGATGAATACAGTGGTGAATGGTTAAAAGAACAAGCTAAAAAGAAAAATTATAAAGTTTGGATAAAATCTGCAACAGATCATATACACAATATTGCTGTTCAAGGTCCAAATAGTAGAAAGATTTTAGAAAAGTTTGTTTGGACAGCTCCAATCCAACCATCAATTACTGAATTAGAATGGTTTAAATTTAATATTGCAAGAATAGACCATGAAACGGGTACTCCAATTATTATTTCAAGAACAGGTTACACTGGTGAACTTGGTTATGAAATATGGTGTCATCCAAAAGATGCTTCTGAAGTTTGGGATAAAGTTTGGGAAGCAGGAAAAGAATTTGATATAACTCCACTAGGTCTGGAAGCTCTGGACATGGTTCGTATTGAAGCTGGACTAATTTTTTATGGTTATGAATTTGATGATCAAACAGATCCTTTTGAAGCAGGAATCGGATTTACAGTTCCTTTAAAAACTAAAGAAGACAATTTCATAGGTAAAGAGGAACTTATAAAAAGAAAAGCTAATCCACAAAAAAAATTAGTTGGTCTAGAATTAGTAGGTCATGAGCCTGCCGTAAATGGAGATTGTGTTCATATAGGTCGTGGTCAAGTAGGTGTAATAACTAGTGGAATGCTATCACCAAAACTTGGAAAAAATATTGCACTTTGTAAAATTGACGTGAAGTATGCCGAGATTGGAACAGACGTTGAAATTGGTAAACTTGATGGTCATCAAAAAAGAATTGGTGCCAAAGTTGTTCCCTTTCCTTTCTATGACCCAACCAAATCAAGAGTAAGAGCATAAAGTATGTCTGATAATACCAAAGATCTTTTAAATTTTTGGGAAAATCAAATGAAACAGTCTCATACTTCGAGTAACTATTTTTTTAGAAAATCACCCTCCCATTATCACATGATGCTTTTGGTAATGACTGCATATAAAAACAATCAAAAATTGTCTGTTGAGGGACTAAAGACAAAATTATTTAAAACTTCTAGACCTAAATCTGCTTTAATAATTAATGAAGCTTGTGAAAAAGGATTCTTTCGTCTTGAAAAAACTTCAACTGATCAGCGAATAAAAAATATTATGCCTAGTGAGTCATTTGTTAATGAATTTAAAGAATACTTAAAGTCTCTTAAAAACATAAGTTATTAGCCACTAATTCAAAATACATCAGGAATATATATATTTTATATATAATTTATAGATCTATAAAAAATTGTATTTTTTTTTATCCAAAAAAATAATGTTTAATTATGTCGACAATACCTAAAAATGTAAAAGTAGTAATTATAGGTGGAGGCATTCATGGCTTAAGTACAGCATGGAAACTTTCAGAAACTTATAAAAATCCAGGTGACATTGTTGTGTTAGAAAAAAAAGATATCGCTGCAGGTGCAAGTGGTATTGCTTGTGGTGTTGTTAGAAATAATTATTTTCAACCGGCTATGAGAGAGTTAATGGCTCATTCAGTTTCTGTTTGGGAAAGCGACCCTAAAGCGTTTAAATATAATGCTGTTGGCTATCTACAAATTTCCCCCGAAGTTATGCATAAAGATGTTGCAACAATTTATGAACAACAAAAAGCTATTGGATATGACTCAGAATTTATTGAAGGTGAAAAAGATTGTATGAATTATATGAAAGGAATGTTTAGCGATTGGCAGGCGCAAGGTATTACATCTGTGCTTCACGAAAAAAAAGGTGGTTACGCATTCAACAAAGACTCTATACGTGCACTGGAAGAAAAATCTACTTCAAATGGTGTGCAGATAGTGAAAGGTGTAAAAGTTACAGGATTTAAGAGAGGTAGCAATAGTAAAGCAGTTACAGGAGTTGAGACTGATAAAGGAATTATTGAGTGTGAACAAGTAGTTATTGGAGCAGGTCCTTGGGCAAGAGATTTTTGGAATATGTTAGAACTTCCTAAAACCGCAAACATTAAAGGTAAAGATGGCAAAATGCACAAAACT
>JGI20159J14440_10003475_pt1 | contig 10174 bp, 8 predicted proteins | sample COG_09_FD_14440 | JGI IMG/M metagenome (IMG submission 14440) | reverse complement strand
CCCACGGAGAAACTTGCCAAAATGCGCACGCGGGCCTGCGTGGTCTTCCCACATGGAAGCATGGCTAACTCACCCACCCAAGTGATCGCCATCTCCCCAAAGGCAAACCTAGGACCTTTCTCCGGACAGCTTCTGGTGGGAGAGATGAATAAGCCCCGAATCATGCGGGTAATGCTGGAGGAAGTGGGAGGTGAGCTTCAGGGAGCCTGCGTACCCTTTATTGATGGTGCCCCGCTCGGCCGGGGATGCAACCGTATGGACTGGGCACCGGATGGCAGTTTATTTGTCGGGCAGACCAAACATACCTGGGCAGGCGGACAGGGAATTCAACAAGTTTCCTGGAACGGAGAAATTCCCTTTGAAATTCAAAATATGGAACTGACCAAGAAAGGATTCAAGTTCACCTTCACTCAACCGGTGGATAAAAAAGTAGCACTAGAGAAGGAAAACTGGCCCTTCAAAAGATACTTCTTTGAATACCGCAAAGCTTATGGTTCCCCTCGGTCGGATGAGAAGTCGGTAGCGATTTCCAAAATTGAAATTTCCGGAAATGGAACGATCGTGGAGCTCACCCTCTCCGAACTTACACCTTGGCATATCCATGAAGTAAACATTCAAAATATAAAGGCACAAAATGGAACTCCTCTGGCCAACGGTTATATTGCCTACACCCTGAATCGTTTACTTGGGAAAACCCCTCCGGATCCCCTGCAAATTAAGATTGATCCCAAGAAAGAATCCTAAAAGACTCCGTTGAGTTTCTTTCTCAATCTCAGTTTTTAAGATTGATCAAAAGATTTTCAAAGAGTTTTCTTTCTTTTATTTAAAATTCTAACCCAGCCCCCATTATAATGCGTACATTAACCTCCTGTTTACTCTTCATTGCCGTCGTATTCTCGGCTCACGCCGTCCGCCTGCCAGCGGTCATCAATGCCAATATGGTCTTACAGCGCGATATGCAGGTGCCCATCTGGGGTTGGGGAGATGTCGGTGAAAAAGTATCCGTCTCCTTTGCCGGGCAGAAGAAAGAAACCACAGTAGGAAAAAAGGGGGAATGGATGGTCAAACTCGACAAGTTAAAAGCGAATGCTTCTCCCTCGCTTCTTACCGTTAAAGGAAACAACGAGATCAAATTGGATAATGTACTGGTCGGGGAAGTTTGGATCTGTTCCGGACAGTCCAATATGGAATGGCGTGTTTCCCAGTGTGCCAACCCAAAAGAGGAGATCGCCGCAGCCAAATATCCGAATATTCGACTCTTTGATGTCCCCGGACACACTGTTCACCCCATTCCCCAGCGTGAAGGCAAAGGAGAATGGAAAGTATGCTCCCCTTCCACCATATCAAACTTTAGTGCTACCGGGTACTACTTTGGAAGAAGGCTCCACAAAGAACTCAATGTCCCAGTTGGTTTGGTCGGATCGAACTGGGGAGGTACCCGTATCGAGCCATGGACCACACTCGACGGTTTCAAATCGGTACCCGAACTTTCCGAAACTGCAGAAAAAGTGAAAGCCTATACCCAAGACACCAAGGTAAAAGGAAGCACCCCTTCCGCAATTTACAACTCCATGGTTCATCCCCTTACCCCTTTCGCTTTACGCGGAGCCATCTGGTACCAGGGAGAATCCAATGGCGGAGAAGGCATTACCTATTACCAAAAGAAACATGCCCTCGTTCAAGGATGGAGAAAAGCCTTTCAAAACCCAAATCTTGGCTTCTACTGGGTTCAGTTGTGCAATTGGAAACAACCCGGCACCACCCCAGGCGGCGGAGACGGATGGGCCAAATTACGCGAGGCTCAGACCCAAGCCCTCGATCTTAAACACACTGGCATGGCGGTGATCATTGATTTAGCAGATGCCCATAACCCCAATGACATTCATCCAAAAAACAAGCAGGATGTGGGTGGACGCCTCGCTCAGTGGGCCCTTCATCAAACCTACGGTAAAAAGAATATTGTCCCATCGGGCCCGCTTTACTCCGGTCACAAGATTAAAGGAAATCAAGTCCATCTTTCTTTCAAAAATGTAGGGAAAGGACTAATGGTCGGTAAGAAAGAAAAACTCGAACCGACCAAGCAAATCAAAAACGGTTCCCTTAAACACTTCTCAATCGCCGGAGCCGATAAAAAATGGCACTGGGCAGATGCAAAAATTGTCGGCGATCAGGTGGTGCTCAGTTCAGGAGCAGTCAAGACCCCGGTCGCTGCCCGCTACGCATTTACCATGAATCCGGCCGATGCCAACCTCTACAATAAGGAGGGTCTACCCGCCAGCCCCTTCCGCACAGACAACTGGTAAACAACTCAGCCCTCGCAATCATAAGAGTGGGTAAGAACGCTGCGGTTTGATAACAACACACACTTGTCATTGCGAGGAAGGAACGCATGTGACAGACGCGGCAATCCACTGCATGCAATAGACATCTTCAGACAATGCGGTTCGCTTACTGACTCCCAGTGGATCGCCACGGGCTTTCAGCCCTCACGATGACAACACATAATTTGTCATTGCGAGGAGAGAGCGGGAGCGGACGACGCGGCAATCCATCGTGCCTCGCACAACCCGTACGACTTGTCTCTTCGCTTGCTGGATCACAGTGGATCGCCACGGGCTACGCCCTCGCGATGACAAGAGTGAGCAAAACGATTCAGAATCACCAATCAGCACTTAGGTCATCCTAATTTGGATTATCTTTTTCGATTAGCTGAATTTTAGTGGAACGCTTACCCGCCTTTAATTGCTTTTCTCGTTTGATTGCATTTTCAACCACCTCGAAAGACTCAAAATATACCAACTTCTTGAGACTATATTTTTTAGAAAAACCTTCGTTCGTTCCATTCTTATGTTCGAGCATACGCTTGGAAAGATTTCCACTGACGCCAACATAAATCGTACCGTTTTTTCGATTGGCAAGTAAGTAAATGCAGTAGGATTTCTTAGTCCAAGACATTAACCAAAGATAAAAAATCAAACCGCATAGTCGATCAATTTTGATGTTGTCATTGCGAGGAGGGAACGAAGTGAGCGACGCGGCAATCCATCGTGTCTCGAATTATGTGTACGACTTGTCTCTTCGCTTACTGGTTCACAGTGGATCGCCACGGGCTTTCAGCCCTCGCGATGACAAGGGTGAAGACGCCCTCGCGATGACAAGAGTGTCGTGAGTGCGTGGTATTTGTCATTGCGAGGAGGGAGCCTAAGTGACAGACGCGGCAATCCATGGTGTCTCGGGGGACGCGTGCGGACAGTGCGGATCGGTTATTGGCTCACAGTGGATCGCCACGGGCTTTCAGCCCTCGCGATGACAAGGTGTGGGAGAAGTCGGGACTATTTCCAACCTATGACAACAAATTATTTCTGAATCAATTCATGAATTGATTCCACAGGTATAGAATTCTTGACCACCATTTGCAGGTTTTCTTTCTTCCCGTTCTCTATGCTGTAATAAATGGAACTGGTTGATGACACCACACCCACGACCTGTCCCTTGCGATTAAACGCGGGAGCTCCACTTGATCCTTTGGCATAGTCAGCAGTGATAGACATCCTGCGACCGGGTTTTTGACCGTTTTTCAAAATCATTTGGTAACGGGAGACCATACCCTTTGTCATGGTGTACAATTTTCTATTTGGATGACTGATTACCCAGACATCCGCTCCCACACTTGCGGGCTTACCAAGAGCCATTGGAATTAATTTGGCATCCCGTAACTTTAAAATGGCAAGATCGTCTTCCTGATTGGCAGCGAGAACTTTTTCAACTCCATAAACAGTACCCTCCGCATCCATAGCTCCCAGAATTTCTCCTTCATCTTTTTCCAACACATGATGATTGGTTACGATAATACCATCTTGCCCAATAGCGAAAGCAGAAGCCATGGAGGTATGCCATTTCGAACATTTCCCACAATTATAAAGCCTGCCCATTACTAAAACAGATTTAGATATCTGATCATAAAGCTTGTTGGGTGAAACGGAGTGGATTGGAACCTCTCCGAGCACAACCTTGGAATGCTTTTGAGTGAGTTGTCTTTTTAAATCGGCGAGTCGAACCGATTGATTGCCTTCCAATAATTCTTCCAATCCTTTTTGGAAATCGGAACCTAGCTTTAAATCATTGAAGTATCTTGGTTGGGCAAGTAGCGAAACCGATGTAAGAAAGAAAAGAAAAATTAAGATGGAGGAGGAAAATCTACACATAGACCCATAACGAAGATGACTTTGAAATGGGTCAACCTATTCCTTAACCGCTTTATATTTACCTTCGATATGTAAAGTGTCCCCAATCAATTTGTGAACCAAATTCCCTTCCAAAACAAATTCATTTTCAGATTTGGAAATACAGCGGCGTTTCCAGATCACATCCTCTCCCAGACGAAGAGTGACCTGACCGTCTTCGGCAATCTCACGGGTATACCCATTGAGATATTTCCAGGTTCCCAATGCAGGATGTCCTTTGAGGTTTAGAGCGAGTGCTGACTCATGTACAGGAAGTTTCATCTCTCCGACTTCGGAAAGTGTGCGTAGGCGAATGTTACGAAATTCAATCGGAGCCCCCTCAGACTCTAAACAGAAGAACCCAGAAGATGGATCAATCCCATCCCCTCCTGAGACCTCTTCCCCGTTGACCCAAAGGCGGACCTCACCATCGACCGCCCGAACATAATACCGGTTCCATTGATTGATTCCCAATGTCGTTTCTTTGCTTGGAAAACTGCGCCGACCATTAGGCGCAACCGGAGGAAAGGGATTCATTTTAATTGGGCCCACCGGAAAGACGTCACCGTGACTGGTAAACCAGTCGGCTGGTTTTTTATGCCGTTTGATGTAGTGATCGGCATACCCGAGGTCGAGGACCTGCACTTCAATCCCGTGAGGCAACCGGCCCTGTCCGGCGGCTAATTTGGAAATACTTTGCGGAGTCGCCCAGACAAAGACACCCGAGTTTCCGGCATTTTTTTTGTGCATCCATTCGAGTAGGAGTTCAAAGTTTTCCAAGGGTTCGCGGTACCGGATGACCCCGGTCGGTTTGCCGGTGCAGTAGGCATGTCCATTCTCCCAGCGCCAGGTATCGGGGTAACAGTTCACATTGACAAAATCCTCTCCCGTAACGACCTGCCATCCCGGTTCATTTCCGGTGGGGGGAACGGGTTCTCCGGAATCTCCAGAGGTGGAATCGTCTTCCCCTGAACCGGTGGATTGCATGTACACCGCGAGGTCCGCGAGGTCCTGATCAGACATTCCCATTTCCGACGCGGAGGGCATCCAGGATTCCTTTAAATAATCAATTTTTGCACCCGCTCGACGAAAAAGAATTTTACGGGTTTGGCCGCCAAGGACTTTCAGTTTGAGGGAACCGGCATGCCAACTGTAATTGGAAAGAAAGCCCTCCGCCACATGCTTATTTTTCTTGGTGGTGAGACGGACCGGTTTTTCATACCCATGAGCAAGTTTGTCATCCGGATAAACGATCTCTTTTACAATCTCCTCTACGGTGCGCTCCTTCCCCCAATGGGTAAGGTTGGGTCCAAAGTTGACCCCAATTCCTTCAATCTTATGGCACAGATAACATTTTGCGGCTACTGTCTTGCCCCTATCTAAATCTCCTTGGAGCTGCGCAATTTGAGCAGGCTCAGAAACTGTAGTCAATACTCCCAGTTGGGTGGGAATTAGATAGCTTGCTTCCATCATTTCTCCCTTTAAATCATTAAGATCTTTTGCAATTATCTCGTCCACCGTGACCTGGTAGTACTCGGCAGAAAACTCGGATAGTTGGGCGAGGGCCTGTAAGCGCTTAACCCGGTCCTGTCTTTCCTTATCGTTACGAAAACTGGCAAAGGCCATGGACAGAAACCTAAATTCATCCACTGGTGGTTTTTGTACACGAATGCAAAGATCCAGATCGCGGATTGCTTCAGGGGTATGGAGTCGCCATGCGAGATGCTTATTTTTCGATCCCCACTTTTCGGGATCCGGCATGGTAGGAGCGACCAGCTGATTATAAACCAAGTTTTCCTTTCCGTGAAAGGCCACTCCCAGGGCTTCCAAATAAAATCGATTCCGACCGTCAAATCCTTTCATCAATTGGGCAAGAAGGTCGCGACAATCTGAAAAGGGAATACCTTTCAGGCTCACCGCTACTTCGCGCCGAACCGAGGCGAAGGGGGACTGGGCGAGTGCCTTGGCATATTCAAGCGTACGATCAGGGTGGCTATGCCTAAGGGCACGATAGGACACTACGACCTCGACCTCATCTTTACTTTGCAAACCGGGTTCAATTCGAGTCCTCCCCTTCTCCCCCAGCTGGGCAAGTACCCAAATTGCACGGGAACGGAGAACGGGATCACTGCGGTTTTGGGCCAAGAACTGCTCGACCTTGGTGTAGGCCTTTTCTCCAAGACTGACCAGTTGGGCGGCGGCATGAGAGCGTACATTGACAGCAGGGTTTTTCAGGGCGGCGAGCAGACCATCCACTTGAGAAAAATCAATTTTGGGCAGAGTCAGGGGCTTCCCATCTTTACGGGTAATACGATAGATGCTCCCGCTTACCTGATTGGTTCCCCGGCTGGTATCATTGTAAAAATCGGAAAAGAAAAGCGAGCCATCAGGGGCAAGTGCGAGATCGGTGGGTAAAAAGAATTCGCCCTTTCGATCCGCCTTCAAACGGATAAAAGGTCTGTGCTCCCCCATTTCGATCTGGGCTTCCTTCCATTGCGGGGTGACCGCCATCACCTCCTTGCGCACCATACAGGCGACGAGATAAGTACCGGCCAGCCCGAGGGTGTCGTCCTCAATCAGAACATTCCCAGTGGGTGAACCGGCACCGTAAATCGTGCCCGGTGGAAAAGCGCCCGGATAATTTTCACGCCAGTGGGAACGGGAAAAACGCAGCCCCTTGCTCCATCCTGCCGGCTCCTCCCAGGACTTGGCGACTTCCTCCCATGATCGGCTCCCGTCGCTCAGGTCCGCATACCCCATATTAGCATGTTCCATCACCCAACTGATTCGGGCATGAGCAGGGTCATCATTATCACTCTGATAAATATCCCCATGGGAACTAATAAACATATCGTGTGAATTACGCATATTCTCCCCGGTCGGGGTCAGCCCGGTACCGTCCGGATTAACCCGCATAGTCATACCGCCCACATAGACCTCTCCGTCTGAACTCTTTTTACCAATCCCGTCGCTATAACCATAATAGCACCCGGAAATATGATGCCTACCATCCTTGGTCTTAATATCCGCCCCTCGGTTTCCATAGGAGAAATGCCATTGCCCACTGGGAGCACCGACCACCGCATGGAGGGTGTGGTCATGACTCGCATCACGAAACCCGGTTAAGAAAACTTCCCTCTTATCAACTCCCTCATCAAACACCGCGTTCCGATTAACATCGGTGTACACGATAATCGATGGGGTGGAAGAAAGAACGATTCGGTTGTCAAAAACTGCAATCCCAAGGGCGGCGTGACGGATTTCCTTTTCGGTGACAAAGACATGGGAAGAGTCGGCTTTTCCATCCCAATCCTTATCTTCCAGCACGATAATTGATCGGCCTTCCTTGACTCTCATTCCTCTTTGGTAGTCAATTCCCTCGGTGGCCCACAAGCGTCCCTGAGCATCAAAGTCCATCGCCACCGGGGAAAAAATCATAGGGGAACGGGCCCATAATTCGATGGTCAGATTGGCATCACCTAATTCAAAAGCATCGATTGGTACACCCGTGATTGATCGTTCTTCCAAGGCAAAAGCTTCCCGGGTCGGGGCAGCGGAAATAGAAACGAGCAGGCAGAGGAAAGGGAGAATAATAATCTTTGTCATAATCAAAGCTTTCTATCTACTCAACAGGGTATGAAACCACAATCCCTTTAGTCTAAAAAGCGTTCCTTTTCTTCCGGAGAAGGGAGTCGGCAAGCGGCTCTCTTTTTAGAAATCAAATGACGACTATTTGCAATTATACGATAAAATAAATCCCTCAGAAAAGCGGGTATTAGCAGGAGGGGCCAAACCACAACCCAAAGCCCACCCAAATCAACGAGAATTCGTAAAACCGCCGATGATCTGCGTAAGATCATACCGTCTCTAATATAAATAATCGTATTTAAATCCATACACTCCTCAGGAACCTGTGCATTGGCAAACTTTCCCTGAAGAGGAGAAAATAAAAACTTTTTACCCCGATCACGGCTGAGAATAAAATCGACTGATGCATTGCACATCCCGCATACACCATCAAATAAAACGACCTGTTGCCTATCCTCTTTTTGTTCATTTGACACAGCTTTAATCTAACTAGTTGAATTTCATTGCCAACCCTTTTTGAAAAAGACCAGTGTTTACGAAAGTATCATGATCTCGACATTTCAGTTGACTAAAATGGCTGCGGAAGGAATTTCAATGGATGGAAATCAATAAAATCCACCCGATCGCCAGAGTCACAAAAACTGGTTTATTACTAACGAGTATGATTATTCTTTCTGGTTCACTTTTTAGCCAGAATGATAAAAAAAACGAGGACGCGGAAATTTACGGGGCGATTGGAATGATGTTTGCCGAAGGATCCGGATTGGCAAAAATGAAGTTTACCGAGGAACAGATCGATCTGATTTTAGCGGGTATGAAAAAGGGTATTACCCTTGGAAAAATGCCTCCCGAAGCTCAGGCTCTGATGCCCAAGGTTCAACAGATCATGATGGAAAAGATGAAAATCGCCCGTGCGGCCGAGCAGGAAGGGATGAAAGGACTGGCCGCGGAGAACAAAGCAAAATCAANGGAATATCTCGCCCTGCTTGCNACCGATGAAAAAGTCNAAAAAGACCCCTCCGGCTTTTACTACGAAATCCTGCGTGAAGGAAAAGGACCCAGTCCGACCATGGATAAAACGGTTCGTTTGCACTATCATGGTACTTTGATTGACGGAACGGTTTTTGACAGCTCGGTGGACCGGGGACAACCTGCGAGTTTCCCTATGAATGGTGTAATCAAAGGTTTCTCTGGCGGTCTGACGAAGACTCAGGTCGGAGGGAAAGTGAAAATTTACATTCCGAGCGAACTCGGATATGGTGATAACCCACGCCCCGGCGGAAAGATCAAGCCCGGTGATATGCTAATTTTCGAATGCGAATTACTCGAAATTATGTGATTCATTTAGGGTAGTCTAATAGAAGACTACTTACGGGGAAAAAAGTTCATTTCAATATCCCCTGCGATTGACCTGACGGGTGGGATTTATACACTATCCCTTGTGTTTCTTATTCCTACAGTAAAAAGATTTCTTTGGTTTTTCTTTTTCTATATTCCTTTTGCAGTACTTGCAGATTTTGCTAAGGAATATAAAGAAAGTCTTACCCATTGGGCATTTCAACCTATAAGAAATGCACCCATCCCTGAATCCAGACTACACAACCCGATTGACGCTTTCGTGGAAGAGAATCTACGGGTACACTCTCTTGACTTCGCCAACCCAGCAAATCGGCAAACGATTATCCGTCGTCTTTATCACGACCTGATCGGACTCAAGCCAACCTATGAAGAGATCAAAAAGTTTGTGGGTGATACGAATCCAAAAGCTTACGCCAACTTAGTGGATCAATTACTTGCTTCCCCACACTTTGGCGAAAGATGGGGCAGGCACTGGCTTGATGTTGCCCGCTATGCGGACACAAAAGGGTATCTTGCAGGTGGAGAAAGCCGTGCTTATCCCTACGCCTACACATACAGGGACTGGGTGATCATGGCATTCAATAAAGACCTCCCCTACGATGAATTTATTAAGAAGCAAATGGCGGCGGATTTCCTTACTGAACAACCAAACCATCCAGACCTCGCCGCACTTGGATTTCTTACCGCTGGTCCTGTTTTTTTAAACCGCAGGCAATTAATTATCGATGACCAAATCGATTTGGTAACCCGTGGACTCATGGGATTCACGGTTGCCTGTGCTCGGTGCCACGATCATTTCCATGATCCTATCCCCACGTCCGACTACTATTCACTCTACGGAATCTTTGATGCATCCAGTAAGCCTGCAAAGCTACCTTTAATCGGGAAACCAGATGAGAACTCCACTGCCTACATTGAATTCAAGAACAAACTAAATGAGCTCGAGGAAAAAGTTGATCAGTATCTGCAATCAAAACTTGATTTTGCTCAATCCAAGGAAGGCA
>JGI20159J14440_10003453_pt1 | contig 10220 bp, 10 predicted proteins | sample COG_09_FD_14440 | JGI IMG/M metagenome (IMG submission 14440) | reverse complement strand
AGAAATATCAGAAGAGAAGCAAATGAAGAATTAAAAAAACTTTTAAAAGCCAAAGAAATTGGTGAAGATGAGGAGAAATCATCTGAAAAAAATGTCCAAACAATTACAGACAATCACATAAAAGTAGTTGATGAAAAGGTTTCTTTAAAAGAAAAAGAAATAATGACCATATAAATGAACCCACTCAATCACGTAGCCATTATTATGGATGGTAATGGAAGATGGGGGTTAAAAAATAAAAAATCAAGAAATTTAGGTCATAAACAAGGTCTTTTTACTGTAGAAAAGATTATTAAAAAAAGTATCGAAAAAAAAATTAAATATTTAACATTATTTGCATTTTCAACTGAAAATTGGAAACGTCCATCATTAGAAATAAAATATCTTTTTAAATTACTTGAAAATTTTCTTGATAAAAGATTATCAAATTTAAATAAACAAAATATAAAATTAAGAATAATTGGTAGAAAAAATTTTTCCTCAAAATTAAATAAAAGTTTAAAAAATGCTGAAAAATTAACATCAAATAATAAGAAACTTCAAATTAATTTAGCTCTAAATTATGGTTCAAAAAATGAAATAATTGATGGAATTAAATCTCTAATTAAAAATAAAAAAAATATCACTATAAAAAATATTTCAGAAAGTCTTTACACTAAAGATATACCAGACCCAGATATTCTAATTAGAACAGGAGAGACTAATAGATTAAGTAATTTTTTGCTTTGGCAATTAGCCTATACAGAAATTTTTTTTGAAAAAAAACTTTGGCCTGATTTCAATGAAAGAGATTACGATAGGATTATTAAAAAATACATGACTATAAAAAGAAATTTTGGTAACGTTTAATGTCTAATGATTTAAACAAAAGAATTTTAACTTCAACTTTACTTTTACTTTTACTTTTATTTTTTAATTTTACTTTTTTTTTTAAATTAGGATTGATTTTAATAATATTATTAGTTTTTTTAGAATTTAGAAATATTTTCAAAAAAATATTAATCAGATCAAAAAATAAAAATATTAAATTTTTTATTTTGAATTCACTTGCATTTATTTATATTTTTGTATTTTTTGGGATTTCATCAATAGAGTTGCATGATAAAATAGGATCACCTATCTTATTTCTTTTTATAATTTTAATTTGTATTTTGAGTGATATAGGTGGTTATATTGTTGGTAAAATTGTAGGTGGAAAAAAGTTAACTAAAATTAGTCCCAATAAAACAATTTCTGGAACTATAGGCTCTTTTATATTTTCTTTATTTTCAATAATGATATTCAAATTTTTTTTTGATTTTAATTTTGATGTTGGTTTTAGTTTAATTTTATTTGTATTTTTGGTTTCCTTAGTCAGTCAACTAGGAGATTTGTTTATTTCTTATTTAAAAAGAATGGCAAGAATAAAAGATACAGGAAGTTTGTTGCCTGGTCATGGAGGATTTCTTGATAGATTGGACGGCATTATATTTGCCATTCCATTTTCTTACATATTAATTAAATTTATATAAGATGAAAAAAACTATAGCAATATTAGGATCTACAGGCTCAATTGGAAAAAATTTAATAAAATTAGTTGAAAAAAACTTTAACGATTTCAAAGTAGAACTACTCTCTACTAACAAAAATTATAAGAATTTATTCAAGCAAGCTATTAAATTAAATGTAAAAAATATTATAATTAATGATAATAATTCATACAAATTAGCTTTAAGAAATAAGTTAAATAAAAATATTAAAATTTATAATTCATTTGATAATTTTAATAAAATTTTTAATAAAAAAATAGATTATACCATGTCATCCATAACAGGTTTGGATGGATTGAAGCCAACTTTAGATATCATCAAACATACCAAGACAATTGCCATAGCTAATAAAGAAAGCATTATTTGTGGTTGGAACTTAATTTTAAAAGAAATAAAAAAACATAAGGTCAATTTTATACCAGTTGATTCTGAACACTTTTCTATATGGTATGCCACTAGAAATATTAAAAGTAGTATAGATAAAATAATATTAACAGCATCAGGAGGACCTTTTTTTGATTTACCTTTATCAAAGTTTAAATATATAAAACTTTCTCAAGCTTTAAAACATCCTAATTGGACTATGGGTAAAAAAATCTCCGTAGATTCAGCTACAATGATGAATAAAGTTTTTGAAATTATTGAGGCAAAAAAAATATTTGATATTAAATATAAAGATTTATCTATTCTGATACATCCAAAATCATATATTCATGCAATAGTAAAATTTTCCGATGGTATTATTAAATTAATTGCACATGATACTGACATGAAAATACCTATTCAAGGAACATTGTATGGTGGTTTTTCAAAAAAGTTAAAAACAAAAAAAATTGATATAACTAAACTTAACAACCTTAATTTGTGTAACGTAAATAAAGAAAAATTCCCGTTTGTTAATATTATCAAAAATATGCCTGAAAAAACAAGTTTATATGAAACGGTTCTAGTTTCTGCAAACGATGAATATGTTAAGCAATATTTGAATAATTCAATAAAGTTTACAGATATTCATTCTAATCTTTTAAAATTTATAAAAAAAAAAGAATTTAATAAATATAAAAGAATTTCTCCTAAAAAAATTACAGATATAATTAAACTAAATAATTATGTTCGTATGAAAATAAGTTTAAAAGGTATATAAATGGATATGTTAAAAAAATTGAAATTATTTTTCATTTATTTATTTTTCGTCTTATTTAGTAGTAATAATTTTGTATTAGCTGAAATAGTTAAAAATATTGATGTTAAAGGCAATGAAAGAATTTCAAGCGAAACAATACTAATGTTTTCAGATGTTTCTATTAATGATGATGTTGATAATCAAAAGACAAACGAAATCTTAAAAAATTTGTATGAGTCAAATTTTTTTGAAAACATTTCAGTTAGTATAACTAACAACAATTTACTAATAAATGTAGTGGAACTACCTATTATACAAGATATCTCATTCGAAGGCATTAAAGCAAAAAAAGTTAAAGAAGAAATCACTAAAGATTTAAAATTAAATGAAAGATCGTCATTTAATCAAATTCACCTAATGGATGATAAACAAAATATCTTAAGAAAATTAAAAAATCTTGGTTATTATTTCCCAACTGTTGAAACATATTTAGAGGATTTAAGTGATAATAGAGTTAATTTAAAATATAAAATCAATTTAGGAGAAAAAGCTAAAATAAAAAAAATATCTTTTGTGGGAGATAAAGTCTTCAAAGATAGTAAATTAAAAAATATAATAATTAGCGAAGAGTATAAGTTTTGGAAATTTCTTTCTGGAAAAAAATATTTAAATGAAAATTTAATTTCTTATGATGAAAAACTTTTAAAAGGATTTTATTTAAATAGAGGATATTTTGATGTTAAAATAAATTCTTCTTATGCAAAACTAATTTCAGAGAATAATTTTGAATTAATATTTAATATTAGCGCTAATAAAAAATTTTTTTTTAACGAATTAACATTAAGTTTGCCTGATGTTTTTCAAAAAGAAAATTTTGAACAATTAAATGAAATATTCCAAAAAACAAAAGGAAAACCATATTCAATTAATGTAGTTGAAGAAATTTTAGACGAAATTGATATTATTACAATTAATGAAGAATATGCATCTGTGAGTGCTCAAGTAGAAGAAAATATAGTTTCTAATAAAATTAATCTAAATTTTAGTATTAAAGAAACTGAAAAATATTTTGTAGAAAAAATAAATATTTTTGGAAATAATATTACCCGAGAAAATGTAATTCGTAATCAATTAGAAATTGACGAAGGTGATCCATATAATGAAATTTTATATAATAAATCAGAAAATAACTTAAATAGTTTAAATTTTTTTAAGTCTGTTCGATCTGAAATTCAAGACGGTGAAGAAAAAAATTCTAAAATAATTAATATTACTGTTGAAGAAAAAGCTACAGGAGAAATTATGGCTGGCGCTGGATTTGGTACAAGCGAAAGTTCAATTATGTTTGGTGTTAAAGAAAATAATTATTTAGGAAAAGGGATTTCTTTAGATGCAAATGCTAAAATTAGTCCTGATGCTTTTAAGGGTAGATTTAATGTCTCAAACCCCAATTATAAGAATTCTGACAAATTAGTTTTTGCATCAATACTAGCCGAAGAAATTGATAATACAGAAAATTTTGGATATAAAACTAACAAACAAGGTTTAGAATTTGGTACAAAATTTGAATATCTTAAAGATTTTAATTTAGGTTTATCTACTAGTTCTTTTTATGAAAAAATAGAAACATCATCAACTGCATCTGCAACTCAACAATCACAAGAAGGTGATTATTGGGATACATTTGTTAGATTTGATTTTGATTACGACAAACGAAATCAAAAATTTAAAACAAATGATGGATTTAGATCATCTTATTATTTAGACTTACCAGTAATAAGCAAAACTAATACCCTATCTAACACATATAATTATAAAATTTTTTCTGAACTTTATGAAAATAACATATCTACTATTTCCTTGTTTCTTCAAAGCGCAAACTCTATCACTGGTGATGATATTAAATTATCAGAGAGATTATCTGTGCCAAGCTCAAAATTAAAGGGTTTTCAAGCTGGGAAAGTTGGTCCAAAAGATGGTAATGATTATATAGGTGGTAATTATGTTTCGGCATTAAATATTGCCTCAACACTTCCAAATATATTGCCTAATTCTCAAAATATTGATTTTTCAATTTTTTTTGATGCAGCAAATATATGGGGTGTAGATTATAATTCTTCACTAGACGACGCTAGTAAAATTAGAAGCTCTTTAGGAGTGGCAATTGATTGGTTTACACCAATTGGACCTTTAACATTTTCTTTAACTGAAACCCTATCAAAGCATTCAACAGATGTTACAGAATCTTTTAGATTTAATATAGGAACAACATTTTAATGCAATTTATTAGATTTTTAATTTTAATAATTTTTATTTTATTTTCTCATAATGTTAAAGCTGATACCAAAATTGTTTTTATAGATATTGACTACCTAATGAAAAATTCAAATATTGGAAAAACATCATTAAAAAAAATAGAAAATCTTAATAACAAAAACATTAATGTTTTAAAAGAAAATGAAAAAGAACTTAAAAAAGAAGAAAACTTATTACTTCAAAAAAAAGATATTATTTCTGAGGAAGAGTTTGAAAAAGAAGTAAAAATATTAAGAACTAAAATTAAAGAATTTAATACAAACAAAGATAATATAGTTAGAGATTTTAATAAATTTAAAAGTCAAGAATTAAACAATACTTTAGAAAAATTTAATAAAAAAATACAAGAATTTATGTCTCAAAATTCTATAGAAATGGTATTAAACAAAAATAATTTATATATAGGCGCAGTATCATCTGATATAACTAATGATATCTTAATTAAAATTAATAAAGAATTTAATGAATAATGGATAAATTAACAAAAGATCAGATTGTAAGTCTTTTACCACATAGAGAGCCTATGCTTTTAATAGATGAACTTTATGATATCAAAAAATTATTTTCTGCAACAGCCGTTGTAAATGTTAAAAAAAATAGTTTTTTTGTTCAAGGACATTTTCCTGGACAACCTGTTATGCCTGGTGTTTTAATAGTAGAATCTTTTGGGCAAGCTGCTGCTGCTTTAACAGCTCATGGTTTAGACAAATCAACATATGAGGATAAATTAGTTTTTTTAATGGGTGTTGAGAAAGCTAGATTTAGAAACCCAGTAATACCTGATTGTAAACTTATTTTAAAAATTGAGGCAATAAGATCTCATGGTAGAGTTTGGAAGTATAAAGGTGAAGCTTTTGTAGATGATAAAAAAATGGCTGATGCAATTTGGTCAGCTACCATTGTAGATAAGAAATAATTAGCAATAAATTTTGATAACTTATTTTTCTTGTCTTTGTTACAAGCAATAATGGTTAACCCTTTTTTTAAAAATAATGGTCCATTTAAATTTAGTGAAATTCTTAATTTATTAAATTTAAAATCTGATCAATTCGATAATGATACTAATGTCATTGATATTAAAGATTTGCAAAATGCAAAATCAGAAGAAATCACTTTTTTTCATTCTAAAAAATACAATATAGCTGCTAATAATACAAAAGCTTCTTTTTGTATTACAAATGAAAATTTAAAAAATGAATTACCAAAAGAATGTACGCCAGTAATTGTTGGTAATGTGTTGGCTTCAACTTCCATTATAACTGCTAAATTTTATCCAGAATCAATACATGATAATTTTGATACTACCGTTTATGATATTAGTAAAACTGAATTTAATAATAAGGTTAAGTATGGAAAAAATGTTTTAATTGGTCAAAATGTTTCTATAGGGTTAAATTGTTTAATTGGTCATAATACTATTATTGAAAAAAATGTTTCTATTGGTAATAATTGTATTATTGGATCCAACACCATAATTAGAAATTGCTTAATTAGAAATAATGTTAGAATTTTAGATAACTGTGTTATTGGCAAACATGGATTTGGTTTTTTTCCAGCTCAAAATAAAAATTTAAGATATCCTCATATGGGGATCGTTATAATAGAAGACGATTGCGAAATTGGGAGTGGATCAACTATTGATAGAGGCTCAATGTCAAATACAATTATAGGTAAAAATACATACTTAGATAATCAAATTCATATTGCTCACAATGTTAGAATTGGTGAAAATTCAATTATTGCAGGTCAAGTAGGAATTGCAGGCAGCACAATAATTGGAAAAAATGTTAAAATAGGTGGTCAAGCTGGTATTTCAGGGCACTTGAAAATTGGTAATAATGTTGAAATCGCTGGTGGTTCAGGGGTGATAAAAGATATACCAGATAATTTAAAAGTAATGGGTTATCCAGCAAAGAATATCAGAGAATTTTTGAAAGAAAATAGATGATACATAAAACAGCAATTATAGATCCTAACGCAAAAATTTCTTCAACTGTTAAAATTGGTGCTTATTCATTAATTGGTCCAAATGTAGAAATTGATGAAAACTCAGAAATACAATCTCATGTAAGTATAGTTGGTAATACTAAAATTGGTAAAAATAACAAAATATATCCTTTTTCATCAATTGGTAATGATCCTCAAGATTTAAAATTTAATGGTGAAGAGACTAATTTAGAAATAGGAGATAACAATAAAATTAGAGAATATGTTACCATTAACCCTGGTACAAATGGTGGAGGGAGATTGACAAAGATTGGCAATAATTGTCTTTTTATGGTTTCTTCACACATCGCACATGATTGTGTGGTCGGAGATAACGTAATATTAGCCAACAATGTTCCTTTAGGAGGACACGCAGAAATAGAGGATAATGTTATTATTGGTGGTAATTCTGCAGTTCAACAATTTACTAGAGTTGGAAAATCAGCAATGATTGGTGGTATGTGCGGTGTTGTAAGAGATATAATACCTTATGGAATAGCTCATGGTAATAGAAGTATTTTACAGGGTTTAAACCTTATAGGGCTTAGAAGAAAAAATATTCCAAATAAAGAAATAATGACTTTAAGTAATGCTTATAAGGAAATATTCAAAAATGAAAATCTAACTGATAACTTAAATAATTTAAATAAAGATTTTAAGAAGAGTGATCTAGTTATGGAAGTAGTAAACTTTTTAGAGAAAGATAAAAAAAGACCAATTTGCACTCCTTTTTCTAAATAAAATGATTGGATTATTTTTAGGTGACACTGATTTTTCAGAAATTATTCTAAAAAAAATAATAAAATTAAAAAAAAGATATTTCATAATCGATTTTTCAAAAAATAATAAGTTTAAAAAAAATGAAAATTCAAATCGAATAAGCATTGGTAAATTTGGAAAAATAATAAATTTAATTAAAGAAAAAAAATCAAAAAAAGTTTTGTTTGCAGGAAAAATTGCTAAACCAAAATTTTCAACACTTAGACTTGATCTAAAAGGTGTTTATTATATGCCAAGTGTTATTAAAGCTGCCAAATCAGGAGATGCCGCAATTATAAAAGCAATTATCAAGATACTTGATAGAGAAAAAATAAAAGTCATTAGTTCTATTTTTTATAATCCTGAATTATCTTTAAAGTCAGGAAACTATACAAAACTAAAACCAACTCTTAAAGATATGAAATCTATTAAAAGAGGAGTTATTTATTTTAATCAATTAAATAACTTAGATCATGTTCAGGCATTAGTTGTTAATGATGAAAAAGTTATAGCTACAGAAGGAAATCAAGGAACTAAAAAAATGTTGTCAAAATTGAAAAAAAAATCAGATGGAATTTTGATTAAATTACCCAAAAAAAAACAAGATTTACGAATGGACTTGCCAACAATTGGCCTCAACACATTAAAAGATTGCAAGAAATATGGCTTAAAAGGTTTAGTTTTAAAATCAAAGAAAAATATTTTTTTAGATAAAATTAAATGCATAAATTTTGCAAATAAAAATAAGATATTTATTAAAATTATATGAAGAGAATTTTCATTCTAACAGGTGAGCCCTCAGGTGATAAATTAGCCTCAACAGTTATTTCAAATCTAATGATGCAAAACCCTAATGTTGAATATTTATCAGTCGGAGGATCGCATATTAAAAAACTTGGTATTCAATCAATTTTTGACCTTAAAGAGATTACTTATTTAGGATTCACAAGCGTTTTACTAAACATTTTTAAAATAAGAAACAGGATCAACAAAACAGTCGATGAAATAATTAAATTTAATCCTGATATTTTGTTTAGCGTTGATAGCCCAGATTTTACTTTAAGAGTTGCCGAAAGAGTTAAAAAAATTAACAAAAATATAAAAACAATCCATTATGTTGCTCCTCAAGTTTGGGTTTGGAGAAAAAATAGAGTTAAAAAAATTAAAAAATTTATAGATCATATTCTTTTATTATTTAATTTCGAAAAAGAATATTTTGATCAGGAAAATATCAAAAACACTTTTGTTGGACATCCATTAATTGAAAAAAATGATAATGTTAAAACTGTTTTAAATGATTTATTATCTAAAGATAAAAAAATTATATCAATTTTCCCTGGTAGTCGTAAGTCTGAAACTAATGTTCTTTTACCTATATTATTAGATTTTGTTAAACTAATGAATAATAAAAAAAATATTTATTCTTTTGTTTTTCATGCAACTGAAGATAATAAAGATTTTATTTTTAATCAAATTAATAAATCCAGATTAAATAATATTGACGTTGTTTCTGATGAAAATATTAAATCACAAATTTTATCTAATTCTATATTTGCAGTTTCTAAATCAGGTACTGTCTCTTTGCAAATTGCAAGTTCAAATATTCCTTCAATTATAATTTACAAATTAAGTTATATAAACTTTATGATTTTTAAATTATTAATTAATGTCAAATTTGCTAATATTATTAATATAATAAATAATAAAGAAGTAATTCCAGAATTATTACAAAACGAATGTAATGCTAAAGAAATTTTTAATACAGTTATTTATTTTTTAAAAAATCCTGATTTAATAGAAAAACAATTGAGTGATTGTAAAAAAACTTTAGAAGGTATTAGATCTAAAACGTCATCTTCAAATGAATCAGCTTCTATCTTAAGCAAGTATCTTGCTTTCTAATCTTTTTTTAACTTCTTCTTTACCTAAAGAAACTACAATATCATAAAGGCCTGGACCAAATTTAGAACCTGTTAAGGCCACTCTCAATGGCTGACCAACTCCTTTAAAATTTGTTTCATATTTTTTTATTAATTCATTCACAATCGGTTCAAGATTTTCTTTATTTAAACTTTTTAAACTTGTTATAGTATTATTAAATTCTTTTATAATTTTTTTTGCTTTTTCATCTACTAATTTTAAATCCTCATCTTCAAATTTTACTTCGTCAGATATTATGTATTTTGCATTATTATAAATATCTTCTAAAGTTTTTGCTTTATTTTTGAGAAAAGATAATGAAGATTTTATTTTTACTTCTTTTGTTAGATTTATTTTTTCTTTATGCATTTCACAATATTCTACTAAGTGTTTGTAGAGTTCATTTTCATTAATGTTTTTTATGTAATGCTCATTCATTGATAAAATTCTGCTCATATCTAATTTTGAGGGTGATTTACCAATACCTTCCAGGTTAAAGTGTTTAATACTTTCTTCTAAAGTAAATATCTCCTTATCCTCATAAGACCAACCCAATCTAAGTAAATAATTTCTTAATGCATCAGGCA
>JGI20159J14440_10003444_pt1 | contig 10230 bp, 9 predicted proteins | sample COG_09_FD_14440 | JGI IMG/M metagenome (IMG submission 14440) | reverse complement strand
ATATTTGGGTAAAAGAAGAAAAATGGATTTCTCCTGAAGACGGCTATAATTACCAAAAAGAATTAGCCAATGTAAAGCTCCCTCCCATTTTATACATAACTGGAAAGGGCGACAAACTTCTAGGTCATCCGAAAGATGTAAAAAGGCTTTTGGATGAAACCGGGAAACACCAAACCAATACATTACAAATTGTGGGGAAAGAAAATGGGTTTAAAAATAATTATGATCACATTAATATATTAACACATAAAGATGCACCGAAAGATCATTTCCCTCTTATGTTAGATTACCTAAAACAATTTGAATAACTTAGCCCGATGATTGAATCGAAAGATATAACAAAGTCATACGGAAATCTCCAAGTTTTAAAAGGTGTCAATTTCACTATTGACAAGGGAGAAATTGTATCAGTTGTTGGTGCTTCGGGCGCTGGCAAAACGACCTTACTTCAAATTTTAGGAACACTAGACCGTGCAGATGGTGGTGATATTATTTTCGAAAAGAAATCTACAAGTGCTTTGAGCAAAAAAGACTTGGCGCAATTTAGGAATCAGAACATCGGATTCGTATTCCAGTTTCACCATTTATTGCCTGAATTTACCGCTTTTGAAAACGTTTGCTTACCCGGATATATTGGGAAAAGAAATAAAAAAGAAGTCGAGAAAAGAGCGAGAGAGTTATTGATTCAATTGGGCTTAGAAGACAGAATAGAGCATAAACCCAATGAACTTTCTGGAGGGGAGCAACAAAGAGTCAGTGTTGCTCGCGCATTAATTAATGACCCTGCTCTTATTCTTGCCGATGAACCGAGTGGAAACTTAGATTCTACAACCGCTAAAGAGTTACATCAATTATTCTTTGATTTAAGAGATAAATTTCAACAGACTTTTGTGATCGTAACGCACAACGAAGATTTAGCAAAAATGGCCGATCGTACATTGGTAATGAAAGATGGAATGATTGAGTAGAATACCGCTATCTTAACTCAATTGAATTTGCTCGGCAACAATCTTCTCATCTAAAAACAAACTCGCTTTTTCTTCAAATGATCTTGGACTCTCGGTAGTGTAATACATCGTCATTCCATTCTTAGAACACTTATCAGCCATTTCTGGATGTCTTTTAAGGTAATCGACTAGTTTATCGGCTACAATCTCCCCTTGGGCAATTATGCTAACTGAATCGGGGACAAATTTTCTAATTTGCTCCATAAGAATTGGATAATGCGTGCAACCAAGAATCAACGTATCAATTTGAGGGTCCTTAGATAGAATAGACACCAAGTTCTGCTCTATAAAAAGCTCTCCACCCGGTGTGTTAAAAGTATTATCCTCAACCAACGGAACCCACATTGGACAAGCTTCTTGACTAACTGTAATGTGCGGATGTAGTTTTTCGATTTCTAGCACATATGATTCAGATTTAACCGTACCGCTAGTTCCTAAAACTCCAATATGTTTAGTCGTAGAAAACGCATCTATCATTTCTGCACAAGGTCGAATAACACCCAATACTCTTTTGCTTGGATCAATTTTCTGCAAATCATTTATCTGGATAGTTCGCAAAGCTTTAGCCGAAGCCGTATTACAGGCTAATATAACTAAGTGGCATCCTTGGTCAAATAATGTTTTTACAGCTTGAAGCGTATATTCATATACCACATCGAAAGAACGCGTGCCATATGGCGCTCTAGCATTATCTCCCAAATAAATAAAATCATTATCTGGCATAGCCTTCCTTAATTCAGAAAGAACAGTTAATCCACCGTAACCCGAATCAAAGACTCCTATGGGCGCTTTATTTATCATTTAGTAAAAAGTAAAAAGCCACTAGTGATTAGTCACTAGTGGCTTTAAAATTAGTAAGTTTTGTTCTTATTCAGTAATAATTCCTAATTCTTTTTTCAATAATGGAGTGACATCTTCCCCTCCTGCAAAATGAAGACTTGAAGTATCAAATACATAAGTAAAACTATTTTCTTTCGCTACTTTTTGAATTGCGTCTTGAATTTTTTTAAGTACAGTTTGCATTAACATTGCCTCTTTATCCTGTAATTTTTTTTCTGCTTCTCCTTGTTTTGCTTGAAAGTTTTGACCTTTCTGCATAAGCTCATTGTATCGAGATTCTTTAATCTCAGGAGTTAAAATAGGAGCTTCTTCTTGAAATTTAGCTTCATCTTGCTTAATCAAGCCCGCATACATCTCTAGTTCTCTCATTAATTCCCCTTGATATCTCTCCAACTCTACTTCAGCAGCTTTATATTCTTTCATCTCCACCATCATTTCCTGCGAATTGATGTGACCCAATTTTTGAGCTGATATGCTGATTGTCGCTAAGGCTAATGCTATTATTGTTATTCCTTTTTTCATTTTGTTGATTTTACGGTTGTATATTTATTTTTTTATTTTATTCAATACGATATCACTCTTGTCATATTTAGGATCAGCGTATAAGATATTTGAATTTTTTTCTTTCTCCATTACAAAATCATATCCTTTCTCCTTCGCCATTGTTTTTATGGCTTTATAAATTTCATCTTGTATTGGCTCAATTAATTCTTTCCTTTTTTGAAACATGCTACCATCAACACCAAAACGTTTTTTTTGTAATTCTTTTGCTGCTTTTTCTGATTCAAAAATTTCTTGCTCCCTTTGACGTTTAGTATCTTCTGGTAACAAAATTTGCTCTTGCTGATACGCTTTGTATTTCGCTTCTATTTCCTTGTACTTTGCCTCTATTTCTTTTTGCCATTTTTCAGATAAATCATCCAACTCTTTTTGAGCTTCCTTATAAGCAGGAATCTCACTCAAAATATAGTTCATATCTACAAAAGCATATTTTTGAGCAAGTGCTACTGATGATAACATAAAAACTGCCAATAGACTTAAAACTATTTTGTTCATATTGCGAATGTAATTTTTAATTGATTTAGCGAAGTTAAAAAATTTGAATTATAGTTCTCCAAGATTCATGCCAATGGTAAAATGGAACTGTCCACGATACCCCCTTAATTGAATTTCAGAATTGTGAATAAATTCTCCTGCTGCTCCAGAATCAACCTCATCTAACCCCCAACCATAATCAAGTCCCATTAATCCAAACATTGGCAAAAATATTCTTACACCTACACCTGCCGATCTCTTCACTTTAAATGGGTTATATTTTTTATAGTCATTCCATGTATTTCCGGCTTCTATAAATCCAAGCATATAAATTGTTGCTGATGGATTTAACGAAAGTGGATAACGTAACTCCATGGTATATTTACTGATTATTCTACCCCCATTTACTTGTGGAGATATGTGACCATCATCATAACCACGTAAAGCAATTATTTCACGGCCATCTAGACTAAACCCTGTAAGACCACTACCCCCCATAAAAAATCTTTCAAAAGGTGGAGCTCCCTTCTCTGAATTCCAAGCATTTAAAAAACCGAATCCAAGTCTTGCATTAACGACCAATTTTTTATCCTTAGATAATGGCGTAAACCATGATGAAGTAAATTTAATTTTATTGTACTCTAACCACTTGTATCTTTCTTGGTCGGACAGATCAGAATAATCATCAACTCCATCAAACCAAGAATACATGGGAGTAATTTTAGCTGACAATGTAAATGAAGAACCTGTTCTTGGATACAATGGTTGATCTACCGAATTTCTAGACAAAGTTGCTTGAAAAGATAAATTATTGGCATACCCATCAGAGAAGGAAAATACATTCCCATAATTATTCAAATCATAATACTGATAACCCGCCATTAATTGAAGCGTAAAATAATCATCTGGCCACTTTAACCTTTTCCCCAACCCAATTGATGCTCCAGTAATTTTAATATATCTTCTGTCATAGTTTTTAACTCTTTTTCCATCTAAATCCGTAGAATCACGATAATGCACTGGATCAGATGATTGAACCGAATGAAAAATTGAAACACTTAATGAATTTGGTTTCTTCCCACCCAACCATGGTTCAGTAAATGACGCATTGTAAGATTGATAAAAGTATCCATTAGATTGAGCTCTAACACTTAAACGTTGTCCGTCACCGGATGGTAATGGCTTCCATTCAGACGCTCTAAAAAACTTTTTACTAGAAAAGTTATTAAATACAACACCTAATGTACCTACTACTCTTCCAGCTCCCCAACCTCCGGAAAGTTCAATCTGATCACTTGGTTTTTCTTCAACAACATATTCAATATCTACAGTTCCATCTGCGGGATTAGGTTTTGGATTCACAGCCAACTTTTCAGGATCAAAATAACCGTTTTGTGCTAATTGCCGTTGTGTTCTAATAACAGCATCTCTGCTAAATAAGTCCCCTGGCTTAGTATAAATTTCACGTAAAATTACGTGATCACTCGTTTTAGTATTCCCTACAATCGTTATGTTTCTATTTCTTGCCTGTTTCCCTTCATAAATACGTAATTCCAAATCTACAGAATCACTTGTAACTTGCGTTTCTACAGGTGTTAATTGGAAAAATAAATATCCATCATCCATATATAATGAAGACACATCAGAACCTCCAGGATTCATAAACAGTCGCGTTTCTAAAGTTGCCTGATTATACTCATCTCCCGATTTAATTCCCAATATAGTATCCAATCTTCCTGAAGAGTATTTTAGATTACCAATCCAATCAACATTTCTAATAAAGTATTTATTTCCTTCATCAATCATCATTTTTATATTGATTGACTTCTCATCAACGTCGTACAATGTATCAAATATTACTTCTGCGTCTCTAAAGGCAAGTTCTTTATACTTCTCAATCACATGTTTTTTGTCATTTGCAAAGCTCGATTGCATAAACTTAGAGCCAATATTTAAAAAATACCACCTTTTCTGTTTGGTCTTTTTCATTGCTCTTCTCACTTTACTATCCGAAAGCTTTTCATTTCCTTCAATAAGAATTTTACTAATTTTAATCTTCTCTCCTTTTTTTACTTTAATCGTAAGTCGAGCGCTATTATTTATCAATGTATCAGGTTGTGAAACAACATTTACCTTTGTTTTAAGATAACCTTTATCAATAAAATAGTTCCTACTAGTTTGTTTAACTCTCAACAGTAAATCTTCGGTAATAATCTTCCCAGTGTATAAGTCTAAAACCTCTCTGATTTTGTTTGCTTCGGATTTGGAAACACCTTTAAAACTGTAACGAGAAAGTCTTTCTCTTTCTTGAAGCTTTATCACTAAAAAGATATTATTCCCTTGAATTTTTTCTGCAACAATTTGCACATCTGAAAAAAGCTTCTCTTTCCATAAATTATTTATGGCCTTAGCAATATCATCACCAGGAATGGTAACCTGTTCCCCTCTTACAAGTCCGGTCTTATTAATAATTTGAGTATGGTCAAAATTCCGAACACCGTCCACAACTATTCCAGCAAGCGTATATTTTTTTGGTGATAAATAATCTACCTCATCATTTTGGGCTGACACTTCAGACCCTAAAACACTTGAAAGAACAAGTAGAAGCATTAAAATAACTTTATTCATTTTCAGATATTTGTTCACTTGTTTTTCCAAACCTTCTTTCTCTGTTTTGGTAATTTAATATTGCTTCGAAAAAATTTTCCTTCTTAAAGTCTGGCCAAAGAATTTCAGTAAAATATAACTCTGCATAGGCCAATTGCCACAACATAAAATTACTTATCCTAGCCTCTCCACTTGTGCGGATTAATAATTCAGGATCTGGAATATTTGCAGTGCTGAGATAAGAACTTATTAATTCCTCATTTATTTCACTTGGTAAAATGTTTTTTTCTTTAACCTCATTTGCAATTTCCTGAATTGCTTTGGTCATCTCCCATTTAGAACTATAGCTTAACGCTAAGTTTAATATTACTCGTGTATTATTCTTTGTATTCTCAATAGCTCCAGCTAAGGCTTCTTGGCAGCTTTCTGGAAGAGTATCAACATCACCTATTGCTTGAAGTTTTACACTATTTTCATTTAATGCATCTACTTCAGAGGCAATCGTTTTAACGAGTAAATCCATTAAAGCATCAACTTCTTCCTTAGGTCTGTTCCAATTCTCTGTGCTAAAAGCATACAGTGTGAGGTATTTCACGCCTATTTCACCAGCAGCCGTTAGTGATTGCCTTACAGAATCAACGCCACTAATATGACCAAAAACCCTTTCTTCTCCTTTTTGTTGCGCCCAACGCCCATTACCATCCATGATAATAGCCACATGCCGCGGAACTTTACTTAAATCTATTTGGTCTTTGAAACTCATAAAAAATTGCTGCGAATTTGAGGAAATATAAGGACTTTGCGAAATGATTTATGCTTTTTTGTGAATTTAAATCTAAGAGAAACTATTTGAATCTTTTACTACACGTTTCGTGACCATGAATTCTAAAGCTAATAATAGCTCCGAAGAACGAATACCAATCTTTATTTTTAGAGTTTCCTCGTGACATACCATAGTTTAAATCAGTATAGCCTTCCTCATTAACTGTTCTGTCACTCATATGTGCCGAAAGTTGACCTGCCTCAGCAGACAATAACTGCAAATCTGGATACCGACCACTAACATCGTCTAAATAATCGGTAAACGTTTTTCGAATTCCGTACTCCAGTGAGATAGCAAATCTTTTTGATACATTGAACTTATACCCCAAACCTAAAGGAATACAAATTTGATTTAGTTGATACCTGTTTTGAGAAGTGTTCTGTGATGTTTCCTGCCCTTCTGTTGCTAAAGGTTGTAACTCTACGGTTTCCTCTTGATAAGTCCCTAAAGGATTCATTTTAAAATAAGTAATACCTGCAAACAAATAAAAAGTTTGGAACTTAAATTTCTTTCTGCTCATATCTCCAACTATATAATCAATAAAGTTAATTTCAATCATCGGACCAATTTCCAATACAAAAGAACTAAAATTCAAATTTCTATTCAATTGATTTACATCATTCGACTTAGCGTCATTTCCCGAAACCTTGCCATATATGGCTTGAAAACGTAGAGCTATTCTCTCATTATCAAAATTATTACGATAAATAGCACCTACAGCATAATTAGTTTGATTAAAATGAGCATAAGGATTTAAATCTCCAATATAATAAGCTCCTCCTCCAAACACTCCAATTTCAGGAGTTTGAGCGGTTACATTTATTACAGAAAAAAATGTAATTAAAATGATAATATTCCTTCTCATAATAGTTACTACAAGCCTTTAAAACATTAAATCCAGTATTTTATTGCTAAACACCTGATTATATTTTGGCGATTCTGCAAATTTAATGGTATTTCAATAAGATTTATTAACAATTCCAAGATTTATTAAAGGATATTTGGTTAATTCCTTTTATCCATTCCCCATAATAATTTATTCCTTATGGTATTGTAAAAATTCTGCCCTTCGAATTTAACTAAATTGATACAGAATTTTGACTTAACTATCTTTAGCTCAGTAGCATTATTTATCGTTCTGGTACGACTATCTAAGGTAGCTAAAAACTCATCCTCTCTACCTTCAATTCGCAACTTTATCTCCACATCATCAGAAACAATAATTGGTCTGGCACTAAGATTATGCGGTGCTATGGGGTTTATTACAAAGCTTTTAGATTGCGGTATTAATATTGGACCTCCACAACTTAATGAGTATGCAGTTGAACCTGTTGGGGTTGCTAAGATTAACCCATCAGCCCAATACGAGTTCAAATACTCATCATTAATATATGTATGTATTGTCATCATTGATGCCGAATCCTTTTTATGAACTGTTAGCTCATTTAATGCAAAATTATTCTTTCCAAATAGTTTATCATTAGTTTCAAGACTCAACAATGACCTTTGTTCTAACTCATAATTGCCATTCATTAGCATTTCTACAATTTGCTTGGCATCTTCTTTTGCATTGTTCGCTAAAAACCCAAGCCTGCCTGTATTGAAGCCAACGACAGGGATTTCAGAATCACCAATAGCAGTAACGGTATCTAAAATGGTGCCATCGCCTCCTATGCTAATCAACATGTCTGGAGCTGTATCAACATCCTCCAACGAAGATCCAATAATAAAATCTCCTGATATATCTTTACTCTTTAAAAAATCAGAAAAAGAAGCGTTCATATATAATTGAACATTCTTACTCATTAATTCATTCACAAGAATCATTACAGAAACTACCGCTTCTTCAGGAACTCTTTTACAATAGATGGCTACTTTCATCGTTTGAAATTAATTTTCTGCTTCAAAAGTAACCTACTTTTATATTGGTTGAACAAAATGTAGGAAAAATCCAAATTCGTTTAATTTATTCGTAGAGAATTCAACTCGAATAACTTTATCATAATAAGTTACAAAATCAAGGCCAACACCATATCCAACCATTGTGTTGTTAGCCAATAAATTATTGTTAAAATAAGCATCCCCGACATAACCAATATCTGCAAAAGCATTTAAATAAAATGCATAATGAAAATTAGAAATACCCGGATTTCGCACTACAGGAAGAATTGTTTTTTTAGAAGATGCAACCTTGTACTTAATATTACTTTTCATTAACAATGCGTACTTCCCATCTATTACATAGTATTCATAGCCCCTCACAAAATCACTATATCCAAGCATATTCTGAAAATAATAAGGCTGAACATCTTGTAATGTGAATTTCCCTTTTATACTTGAAGCCCAATAAAAATTATTACCAATCTTTTCGAATTTCTTCACTTCAGTTTCTAATTTCGTAAATGATTTATCAGAAAATAAGCTAAAACCATTGTGCTGAACCTCTGCTTTTAGAAAATTACCTTTTAAGGGGTATGATTTATTATCTCTATGATCATCTTTAAAAACATATTTCAATCCAAGCGATTTCATCCTACTTTCACCATCTCCAAAGTAGTTAGGGTTATTTATTACGATACTATCCTCTACAACCGCGTCTTGAAAAAAACCAATTAGCTGATGAGAAACAAATATTTTGTTTCTATATTTTAAATATAAAGCATTGTACCATTCCTCTTTTGATTTACCAGTAGGCCTTGTAAATAAACGTTTGTTGCGTTTTGTACCATAAACAACCTCATAATTTTGAAAATAAGAAGCGTACGCACCAAACCCCAAATTCTGATGCTTTTTCGTATATGGAACATCATAAAAACAACCCACTTTTTTTGAATAACCCAATTGAAATACAAATCCTAATTTTTCTTTTCTCCCTCTAAAATTTCTATTCATAATCATGGACCCCCAATTTATTCTTGCCAAGTTTTTTGTTTCCAGCCAAGTATTAAAATTTGGATCTGCTACTTCAAGAATAGGAAATGGCCAAACATACCACCTTTCAACAACAACAATTAGCACCTCTGTATACCGAGCATCCAAAGTATGGTGCTCGACAGTTACAAAGTTAAAAAGAGAGGTGTTTTTTAAATTTAATAGAGACTTTTCTAGCTCTGCGTCTATTGCCAAATAAGAAAGTGAATCTCCTATAGAAAAAGTTAATTCTCTATGAATAACAAATTCTTTTGTCCTATCATTTCCAACAATCCTAATATTGGTAATTTCATATATAGCGTCTTGATCTTGCGCCAAAATCACAGTTTGAAAAACCATACAAGCGAAAATAAAATATAGGGGTTTACGTAATTTGAGAAGCATTATTCCAATTACATATCCAAGTATTTCATAAGAGATTCAAATCGATCTTTCATATCTTCTTGATAATCTATTTCTGAATAAGATGCATTTACCACATAATCATAGCGAGCCAAAGCCTGCAGAACTCCTTGAATGTTCTTTCTATTCACTTTTATGGTTACTTCCATAAGTGTTGAATCGACCGCAGAAGTAATATAAGTACTTAATATTTTGGTGTCATCGCCTTCAATTATTTGGGCCAAATGACCTAAAGAATAATCATTTTGATTCAATTCGAGTACAATTACAGAACCCGGCTCACTTATCGATGAGGTATTTGAAATCAGCTGCATTAAAGATGGAAGAGTGGTCAACCCCAAATAATTATCACTTTTATCTAATATAGGAGCAATCGAAAGCTGCATCTCTGAAACCATTTTCATCACTTCATAAATATGCCGGTCTTCGTAAATAAAAGGACGGTTTAACGGCACATTTAATTCTGCTATTGTCATATCAGAAGATGCTGCATCATATAAAATGTTTTCAGAAATTAAACCCTGATATTGAGTTCCATCTACAACAGCTAAATGAGTTACCTTAAACTCATCCAACCAGTTTAAA
>JGI20159J14440_10003439_pt1 | contig 10237 bp, 9 predicted proteins | sample COG_09_FD_14440 | JGI IMG/M metagenome (IMG submission 14440) | reverse complement strand
TCGTGCACATATTCTTTGATTAAAATCTGCATAATAGTTTTTCAAACAGGAGTATTCAATTTTACTAAAGGACCTTTAATAAACGAGACACTTCCTGTGCAAAGATTATACCTGGGGCTTCTGTGCACTTTTAGCTTAATTTTTGTTTTTGAAAGACTATTAAAAAACAGAAAAAAACTTAATCTCTTTTTGGCACTATTTTTTGTTTTTTTTGTTTTTTTAATTGCTGGAAGAATTGCTGTTGTTTCAGTTTTATTTATAATTATTTATTATGTTTTCACATTTTTAAAATCCTACATGAGGTATGTAGCAGTGCTCTTAATACTTCTTTTCTCATCTGTTGTGATGTTAACAAATAACAACTTATCAAAAAGAATTTTTCATTCAGACGACAACTTTAGAACTAGTTATTTTGAAAAAATAGAAATGCATGAGCCACGTTTTTTAATTTGGAAATATTCTTTTGAAATACTAAAACAAACAAATTTAATTACTGGAAACGGTTATTCAAATACGACAGAAAAATTGGTAAACAAGTATAATAACATTCCTCAACAAAAAAAGAAAAACTGGTTTATTAATAAAGAATTTAATACACATAATCAATATTTAGATATTTTAATAAGCCAAGGAATATTAGCGGGGCTTCTTTTTCTTATATTTCTTTCTCAAGCTTTTAAACTAGCTAAAGAATCACACACAAAACTGTTATTACTAATTAGCATGTTAATCTATATGACCGTCTACAATAATTTTCATCGGTTAATTGGGGTTTATCTTTTTGCTTTAATTTTAATTGTGATCTTATCAAAAGATAATGCAAAAAAAACAATAAAATGAAAAAAGCAATAGCTGTTGATTGGTTAGATAAATACGGAGGTGCCGAAAGGGTCGTGTCTTCAATGACTAAAATATTTCAATTTGAAACCTGCTACACGTTGGTAAACATAATGAGCACTAAAGATCAAAATTTGGTTTTTTCTAACAATAAAATTAAAATTAAAAACTCTTTACTTCAACTATTTAAAAGTAAGTTCAGGTACCTTTTCTTCTTATTCCCTTATTTTATTAAAAAAATTAAAGTTGACAAAAGTGTTGAATTAATAATCTCATCATCATTTTCTGTTGCAAAAGGAATAAAAAAAACAAACACTAATCAAATACATATTTCCTACATACAAGCAAGAAATCAAAGATATTTGTGGGATAAAGAAGGAATATATTTTGGAAGTAAAATCAAGATTTTTATTATCTCCAATTTTAGAGTTATTAAAAAAAATAGATATTAAGCAGGCTTCAAGCCCTGACTATTTAATCGCGAATTCACGATTTGTTCAAAACTGGATAAAGGAAACTTATAAATTGAATTCTGAAATTATTTACCCCCCTGTGGATGTAGAGAGATTTAAACTTCAAAAAAAGAAAGAAAACTATTTTGTTAGTGCATGTAGGCTTGAACCCTACAAAAGAGTAGATTTAATTGTTGAGGCTTTTAATAAAAGCAAGGAAAATTTAGTTATAATAGGTTCAGGATCACAAGAGAATTATTTGAAAAAAATTGCGTCTAACAACATTAAATTTATAGAATACTCAAACTCATCAGTTGTTTATAAATATGTTAGTAAAGCTAAGGCATTTATTCACGCAGGAATCGAAGATTTTGGTATTGCACCAGTAGAGGCACAAGCATGCGGCACACCAGTTATTGCTATTAAAAAGGGCGGACTTAAAGAAACTGTAATTGAGAATAAGACAGGAGTTTTTTTTGGTGACCAAGATTCGAATGCAATTTTAGAAGCAATAAACCGTTTTAATAAAATTGACTTCGACTATGAATTTATTAGAAATGAATCATTAAAATTTAGCAAATCAAATTTCGAATCTAAATTAAAGGACTTTGTAAAATCAAAAACAGCAAATGATAAAAGGTAAAACAAGAAGATACTCAGGATTAATTAGCCCTTTGTCTTATTTTATTGACATTGCAATAATTATTGTTGTTACCCAACAGTTCTTAGCCATTTATTTATACAAAGAATTTGAGTTCAAGCATTTTTTTACATTAACTGTTTTATGGATTATTGTCTCTGTATTCAACAGGTTTTATTACATCTATAGGTACACAAATTTTCTTAAAATAATTAATTTACTATTTAATCAAATCGTTTTATTTGCTTTGTCTCTATTTTGTTTTGCTGGGATCTTTCCTGAGCTAGAACTTGAGCCAAATACAATTATTAAACTGCTAATGCCAATTGCAATTTTGATAGTTTTTGTTAAGATATTAACATACTATTCAATTAAGACATTTAGATCTTATTTTGGCGGTAATTATCGAAAAACTATAATAATAGGAAGCAGTATGGAATCACAAAATTTAGAACTTTTTTTTAATAAAAATAAGCAGGCTGGATACTTGCATAAAAAAACTTTTTCAGATGTATCTAAGAAATCTATTTTAGATTCGATTAATTTTGTAAAAGAACAAGAAATTGATGAAATATATTGTTCGACCGAAAACATAAATGATCAAGAGGTAAAAGCGTTGATAAAGTTTTGTGACAATAATTTAAAAACAATAAAATTTATCCCAAACTCAACTAAGCTAAATTCTAAAAAACTTATTTACGAGACTTATGATTCTTTACCAATCTTATCTTTAAGAAGGGTACCTCTTCAAGATTCTGTGAATCTATTTTTTAAAAGGCTTATAGATATTATTATCTCTTTGGCTGTTATTGTTTTTGTTCTGAGCTGGCTAACTCCTATTATAGCATTATTTATTAAAAAAGAATCTGATGGCCCTGTTTTCTTTAAACAAACAAGAAATGGAATAAACTATGAGGAGTTTAGTTGTTTGAAATTTAGGTCAATGATAGTTAATGAGAATGCACACAAGCTACAAGCAACAAAAGGCGACACAAGGGTTACCAAAATTGGTGCTTTTTTACGAAAAACTAGCCTTGATGAAATGCCCCAATTTATAAATGTATTGCTTGGTGATATGTCGGTTGTAGGCCCAAGGCCTCATATGATTAAAGAAAACGACAAGTATTATAAGACCGTTGACAAATACATGTTAAGACACGTGATTAAGCCAGGCATTACGGGCTTGGCCCAAGTTAGTGGGTATAGAGGTGAGGTTGAAAAAGAATCAGACATAGTTAATAGAATCAAGTTTGACATATATTATTTAGAAAATTGGTCTATATTACTTGATGTAAAAATCATCCTTAGGACAATATTAAATTCTATAAAAGGTGAAGACAAGGCATATTAGTTGCCTTTTTCCTTTTTTTAATAATCACATATACAGTATTTTTACAAAAAAACATTAATGAACATACTTATACTTGGTTCGGGGGGAAGAGAACATGCTTTTGCATTAAAAATAGCAGATAGCAAATTAACTGACAAGCTATATGTTGCCCCCGGAAATTCTGGCACCCAACAAATTGCCACGAATATTCCAATAAACATAAATGATTTTGAGCAAGTAAAAAAGAAATCTCTTGAACTTGGTATTTCTATGATAATAGTTGGGCCAGAAGATCCGTTAGTTAACGGAATACATGATTTCTTCGCCAAAGACAAGGAGACTAATTCAATAGCCATTATAGGGCCAAAACAAAATGCAGCAAGTCTAGAAGGAAGTAAAGATTTTGCAAAAAAGTTTTTAGTTCGTCACAAAATTCCAACGGCGCGCTATGCAACATTTACAAGAGAAAACATAAAAGAAGGCTTTAAATTTTTAAAAACCCTTACACCCCCATATGTTTTAAAAGCAGATGGATTAGCGGCAGGAAAAGGCGTTTTAATAATTGACAGTTTTGATGATGCAAAGAGCCAATTAACAGAAATGTTAGTTGGAGAAAAATTCGGAATAGCAAGTTCAAAAGTAGTAATTGAAGAGTTTTTAGATGGAATAGAATTGAGTTGTTTTGTGTTAACCGATGGAGTAAACTATAAAGTACTTCCAACCGCTAAAGACTATAAAAGAATTGGGGAAGGAGACACTGGACTTAATACTGGTGGTATGGGGGCTGTATCCCCAGTTCCATTTGCAAATAAAACGCTATTAAATAAGATTGAACAAAATATAATTATTCCTACAATTGAAGGGCTAAAAAAAGATAATATTGAGTATCAAGGCTTTATTTTTATAGGGCTAATCAATGTCAATAACAATCCAAAAGTTATCGAATATAATGTTAGAATGGGAGACCCAGAAACAGAGGTTGTTTTGCCTAGAATTCAAAACGATTTTGTAGAAATATTCCAATCTTTTAAAAATAAAACATTGGATAAAATTGAGCTAAATATTGACCATAGATCAGCAGCGACAGTAGTTTTAGTTTCAGGCGGATATCCTAGTAGTTATAATAAAGGAATTAAAATAACAGGAATTGACCACGTTGTTGATTCAACAGTTTATCATGCAGGTGCTATTCGAGAAAAAGAGAACATTTATACAAATGGGGGAAGAGTCTTAGCAATTACATCATTTGGAAATAATTTTCAGCAGGCATTAAAGAACTCTTATAATAGCGCTTCTAAAATTAATTTTAAAGGGAAGTATTATAGAAAAGATTTAGGCTTTGACTTATAAAAAAGAATGCGCAGAGATAGATTTGTCTTCTTCTTGATTGTCATCAAACTTTTTTAATTGTAACATCCAGTATGTAAAAGCACAGATAAATACAACTATAGAAACCCAAGTCATAAAATTAGCTATCCACCAATTGTCTAGCTCTGTGATTCTTAAAAAATCAAATGGAAAGAATAGATAATTCACAAATAAATCTTCAATTCCATAAATTATGTCTCTTATTAACATATTGTAGTATTTTTACATTGCAAATATACAAACTCTTTAGATGATAGCAACTTTTTTTACAAAATCAACGCCTATTCACTATGTGTTTGCATTTATATACCTATTTGGACTTTTTTTAGCTCATTTAAATTCTAATGTTTTTAATTTTTTAATTGGAGCTTTTTCATTGTTTTTGTTGCTTGCCAGCGTCTTGTTAGCTAAGTTTATTATTAGTAAAAATGATTTAAATAAAAAAAACAATTATTCTTTAGTTGCTATTTGTTTTTTTATTGGCTTATTTATGCAGGAGATTTTCATTATTGACGACATTTTAATAGCAAATATTTTTTTACTTCTTGCCATTAGAAAAATTTATAGTATTAGAAACCCTATAAATATTAATAAAAAAGTTTTTGACGCTTCTTTTTGGATTTTAATTAGCTCGGTATTTTATATTCCAACACTATATTTTTTTATCATATTATTTACAGCTTTAATATTATATTCACATTTTAATTTAAAAAACTTGGTAGTTATTATCTCTGCAATACTATCGGCAACCATTTTTTTATATTTAATGGAAGTAATTAGCTCTGGATATATTAACATTGTAGATTTTACAACAGTTTTATTTTTTGACATTCCAACGCTTGATTATATTTCTTCTTTTGATGAAAATATTTTGAACATTAGTTGGTCCATTAAAACAATTGTTTTTTTTAGTTTTCTCATTCCTCTTATATTTATATTTATATGGAATATGTTTATTAAAAAAAATGAAAGAAGAAGAACTACAACTTTAATTTTTTTGACAACCATATTAGCTTTAATTATTTTCATTAGCAATCTTAACTCTATGGCTTTTGTTTTTCTATTTTTCCCTTTAATTATAATTTTCACAAGTTGTGTTGAGCAGGCAAGAAGTAAACGAGTTAAAAACCTTGTTTTGTCTATCGGCTTATTATCCCCCTACCTTTTAATTCTATTTTAAGTATTTTTGACAAATAAAATAAAATTATGAAAGTAGAGGTATCAAACGGAGAGCTTATGGATAAACTTTCCATTTTAGAGCTTAAACTAAAAAACATTGCTGATCCTAAAAAGCTAATTAATGTAAATACTGAGTTTAACGAACTAAATCCATTAGTGCAAAAGTTATTTAAAAAATACAACCCAGCTATTAATAGGCTGTATATTAAACTTGCTGAAATTAACGGAAAACTTTGGGTTATTGAAGATGAAATTAGACAGTGCGAAAAAGATAAAAATTTTGGCAATAAGTTCGTGAAACTTGCAAGGGACGTATACTTTACTAATGATGTTAGGTCTGAGATAAAAAAAGAAATAAACATATTAACAAATTCTGGAGTAATTGAAGAAAAGTCATATGAAGATTATTCTTAAACATACATGAAACGCAGAAAACATATCCTTATCATAAGGCTTTCTTCAATGGGAGATGTAGCTATGGTTGTGCCCGTTTTAAGAGAGCTCTTGATAAACAATAAAAATTATAAAATTTCGTTTTTGACGAACGTTCAGTTTTTCCCTTTTTTTAGAACCTTTAACGAAATTGATTTAATACCGTTTGATAAGAAAAAACAACACAAAGGGGTCTTTGGAATGTTTCGACTTTATAAAGAAATTAAAAAACTTGATTTAGATTATGTGGTTGATTTACACTCAGTACTTAGAACAAATTTTTTAAGAGCATTTATAAAAGTTCCTTTTTACCAAATTGACAAGGGAAGAGATGAAAAAGAAAACTTAGTTTCAGGAAAAATTTTCACTCAATTAAAAAGCACTCATCAAAGATATAGAGATGTTTTTAAAAAAATAGGAATTTCTATTGATCCATCAATTAAAAATCAGATAGATAGATTAGACATCTCAGATTTAAAATCAATACCAAAAAACAATAAGTTATTGATTGGAGTTGCTCCTTTCGCTGCACATAAAGGTAAAGAGTACCCAATACTACAAATGGAAGAAGTTATAAAAGAAATTAATAAAAACTTTAATGTGGTTTTATTTGGTGGTGGAAATAAAGAGGAGCTTATTTTAGATCACATAGCAGGTAAGTATACCAACGTAATTAATATTGCAAATAAATTTTCATTAAATCAAGAGATGGATGTAATTTCTAATCTTAACCTAATGCTTTCGATGGACTCTGCTAATGGGCACATCGCTGCTTTAATGGGAATTAAAGTATTAACAATTTGGGGAGTAACCCACCCCTATGCAGGATTTTGTCCTTACGGACAGCAGGATCAAAATAATATTTTGGCCAATAGAGAACAATTTCCAAAAATACCTACTTCCATTTATGGAGATAAATTTCCAAATGGATATGAAAAAGCTATTTCTTCAATTTCTCCAAAAGAAATTATTTTAAAAATAAAAACAATGGTCTAAACGTCATCAAAATCAATATCTAATTCGTCTGAAACCGCTAGAGCCTGGCATGCTAAAATTAAACCATCTTCTATTTCAGACTCAGTCAAAACAGTATTGTTTAACATTTTGACCTCTCCTTTAGTGAGCTTCCCAATACAGCTTCCACAAACACCTCCATTACACGAGTAAGGAGCATCGATATCATTATCTAATGCAGTGTCTAAAATGGTTTTTTTCTTGCTAGACTTAACTTTAGAGGTAAAATCATCAACAGTGAAAGTTACTAGAACATCTCCACTTTCAGACGAAACTAAATTGTCTTTTTTAGAACTTGAAAATAGTTCATAGGAAATGTTTTCCTTTAACAAACCCCCTTTTTCAAGTGATAATGATATGTTATCGATCATTTTTTCAGGACCACAAATATATATTGAACTTTGTAGAAGCTTAAATTTGTTTTCTGGAAACTTTAACATATCAAAAATATTTGTCTCTGTTATTCTGCCAAAATGGTGAGACGCGACATCTTTAGAAGTGAAAACAAATTTGACAAAAAATCTAGATTGAAACTGATTCTTAAGCTCCTTAATCTGACTTAGAAACATAGTTGTTTTTTCGGATTTATTAGAATAAACTAAATAAAAGTTTTTATCAGTATTAAATAAAACCTGTTTTAACATTGACATTATTGGAGTAATTCCACTTCCTGCCGCAATGGCAATAATACAATTCAAATTACCTTGAATTGTAAACCGTCCTCTAGGCTCTGATACTTTGATTGAGTCTCCAACTTTTATTGATGAATTTAAATACGAAGACATTAGTCCATTTTCAAGTTTTTTCACACCAACTGATAAGTCTTCGTCAATGTGAGAACAAATAGAGTAATCTCGAATTGTTTCTACACCATCAATATCAACCATTAAACTTGTATATTGTCCTGCAGAATACTCATATTTTGTCAATAATTCTGTTGGAATTTCAAAGGAAATTACAACTGAGTCAGCAGTTTCTCTAACAATTTTTTTAATATTTAAATTATGAAAGTTTGCCATTAACGCTTGTTATAAAATTAAGAAACAAAGATATTGAACTAATTGTATAAAATAATAATTAATTTAGCGTGATTATATACAATATAGATATATTATACGTTGTTATAATACAATTAAAAAAATCAAGTGAAGTTTTCATATAGAAGTTTAAATTTATTGGTTCTTACGGCTTTAATTCTAAGCGCTTGTTCGAGAAAAAAAGACAAGTTCTTAAATAGAGGTTTCCATTCGATGACCACAAAATACAATTATTTATATAATGGGAACAACTTATTAAATCAAGGTAAATTCGAAACTAATGAGAATGTCTTTGATAACTTTTGGGAGATACTTCCTACTGAAAAAACAAGTATTACTTTAGAAAAAAATAATTTAGAAATTAAAGAAGAGCAGAGCACGAGCTTATTCGCTCAATCTGAAGAGAAAGCTGTTTTGGCAATTCAAAAACACGCCATGAATATTGCAGGAAAAGAAAAAAACCCACAAATGGATGAGGCATACTTTCTTTTAGGTCAATCTAGATATTATGATCAAAGGTACACACCTTCTCTAGAAGCTTTTAACTATATTTTGTTTAAATATCCGACAAGTGAGTTGGTGAATAAAGCAAAAATATGGAGAGAAAAAATTAATGCTAAACAAAACTATAACGAACTAGCCATTGAAAACTTAAAAAAACTAAAAAATAAAGGGAGATTATCTAAAGAAGAGATAACAGATTTAAATGTTGTTCTTTCTCAAGCTTATTTAAATTCTAAAAAAATTGATTCTGCATTAACTCATCTTGAAATTGCCTCAGAAACCACACAAGACTTAAGCAGTAAATCAAGATACCTATTTATCCTAGGGCAACTATACAAAAAACTTGAAAAGTTAGATAGTTCAACTATGGCATATGACAGAGTTATTAAGTTTCATAGAAAGATACCAAGAGAATACTACGTTTATTCATTTGTTGAAAAGTCTAAAAATTATATTGATAAAAACCTGGCCATAAATGAACTAATTGAATTAGAAAAAGACATTGAAAACAGACTTTATTTAAACATAATTTATCATCAGATAGCTAATTTAAACTTTGAGACAAACAATGATAGTTTAGCTATTATATATTATAATAAATCTTTAAGAAACCCAGGAAAAGATTATTTAGTTAGTCTTAAAAACTACAACATACTTGCTGATTATTTTTTTGATAAAAACGAGTATTTAACATCTGCCGCATATTACGACAGTACACTAACTCAAATTAGAAACGATAAAAAACTTTTTAGAAAAATCACTAAAAGAAGAGAAAGCTTAGAAGATGTTATCTATTATGAATTGTCTGTTAAAACTAATGACAGTATTTTAAGTTTAGTTAAAATGTCAGAGGCAGAAAGGACATCTTATTTTGAGGATTATTTGAAGAAACAAAAAAAGAAACTTGATAATGAGAAAGAGATTATTAATAGCAAAAACGAATCCAACTTTAGTTCTTTCAAAAAAAATAATTTATCGGCCGAAAACGCTATATTTTATTTTTACAATCCTACAACCTTGGCTTATGGAAAAAATGAGTTTAAAAAAATGTGGGGAGACATAAAGCTTACAGATAATTGGAGAAATGGAGGAAATCAAAACAAGCCTAAAGCATTGATGGTGATTGGAGGAAAAGAAAATTCAAAAATAAATGCTAAGCAAGATCTTGGAGCGTATTTAAAATCGGTTCCTAGTTCCCCAGCATCTATTGATAGTATATATAAACAATTAGATTATTCATACTTTCAATTAGCGTCTATCTATAGCGCCAAGTTTTTAGAATATGGTTTATCTAACAGTAAAATAAAAAATATTGAATTCCAAAGGAACAATGCTGACTTTGTTTTGTCCGCAAAATATTTAAACTATAAAAATTGTATTGTTTTAGGCTTATTAAATGAAGCAGACAGTATAAAATCTGATATAATATTAAATTTTCCAGAAT
>JGI20159J14440_10003424_pt1 | contig 10273 bp, 13 predicted proteins | sample COG_09_FD_14440 | JGI IMG/M metagenome (IMG submission 14440) | reverse complement strand
ATTAGAGAAAATACTTAACAAAGTTATTATAGAAGGTGACAAAATCACAAAAAATCGTGGTCAGAAAAAAGAAATACCCCCAAGTAACTACTCACTATTAATTGAGCAGGATGGTAATGATTATATGATTGCATATAGATACCCACTTATTAAATCTGGTAAATCATTAAAATTTACATATATCTATGATTCTAAAAGTGAATATGCTCAGTTTTTTGAACAAGTTTATAAAAATGGGCCTAATCCAAATTTAATAACATCTATTCAGCCTAATAAGTTTAATATTGATGGTGATTTAGAAGATTACATCTCTTCCGATTATATCTTAGATGACTTTAATTTTTCTTATTCAACGAGAATGGGAGATTATATTCTGAACTTCGAGACAGGAATTGGTGGGGAAAGGATATCGTCTTATATTTTCAACAAAGAAAGTTTTTCTTTAGCAAGTTATCTTGAAAATGAAGCCTGGCATGCATCAACTTTTTTAATACTAAGCACTATCGATGACTTTAAAAATTTAGCTGAAAATAAACCTAATACTTTATGCAATATATTATGGGAACCTTTAATTAAAAATTTAAATATTAAAGAATTAAATGAAGGAAACTTAGAAGAGGAATTAAATAATAATGGAATAACTAAAAGCAGTTTAGGTTGTAAATAATATGACTACTCTTTTAATAACAATTGTTCCATCTATGTTAATTTTATTATATTTTTTTTTATCAGATAGATTTAAAGAACCTAAAGGAACTATTGCTTTAGTTTTTTTTCTTGGAATTTTAATTTGTTTACCAGCTGGAATCATCAATGACTTTATGTATAAGAATTTTAATGATGGATCTGATTTATCTGAAAAGCTTTATAGTAGTTTTTTAGCACCTGCTTGGGGCGAAGAATTATTAAAATTTATAATATTATATTTTATAGTTTTAAGAAGAAATGAGTTTAACGAACCAATGGATGGAATAGTATATGGTGTTACAGTATCACTTGGTTTTGCAACGTATGAAAATTATGATTACGTATTTAGATTAGCTGAATTATGGGAAATTGACCCATACCAAATGGCTATATGGAGATCATATTCAGCTATTCCAATGCATGGATTAAATGGTTGTATTATGGGGTTTTATTTTGGAATGTATTCATTTACAGCAAATAAAAAATACTTAATTCTTTGTTTATTAATTCCATATTTAATTCATGGTTTCTATAATTTTTTAAATTATCCATATCATTTTATAGTAGTTGGTATGTTGACTATCTATGCAATTGCACTTCATTCAAACTTTAAGAAACTACAATCTGAAAAGTTAAAAGAAGTGGAGGTTAAGAAAATTTAAATTATTTTTTCCTTAATTAAACTTCTAAATAATAAAAGTAAAAATAATAGAGTAAGTATTTGAGAAATTATACCCAATAAAATAAAATAGTTTTTAAAATTATTCATTTTTTTTATTTCATAAAAAATAATATCTAAATCTAAAATATTATCATCTATTACTTTAGTAATATATTCATCAATATGCTCAATTTTAGCAATCTCTTTATCAAATTTTTCAATCCATAATAATCTAAAATTTCTTAAGTCCCACCAATTTACTAATTCAAAATTTTTATAATCTTTTGCATTAAGCAATTTAACTAATTGATCAAGATTATTTAGTTTATAGAATTTGTCCTGATTTTTCTCTATAAAATCACTCGCATTTTCTAAACTTATATTTTTTATAAATTCATCAGAAGAAAAAAAATCTATTTCTGAAAATATATTTTCAGTAAATACTAGCAACATAGTTTCTCTCACATCATAAATATTATCTCTTAGATCCCAAAATGATGAAGCTGCTCTATATTTTATATTATTTATTACAAATGGATCATCAATTAAAACTTTTAAATTTTTTCTTAAATCATCAAAATATTCTTTTTTACTTTCCAGTATAAATAAATTTTTTATCCAGAAATTTCTTTGTATTAATTCATTAAGTATTATATCATCACTTTGTACTTGTATGTTTGAAAGAGTTATAGTTATAGACTCTAGATTTTTAATTTTAGTATCTAAATCTTGATAATTAAAATTTTTCATTCTAATTTCATTTTCTAATCTTATAACTGCTTGATCTGATAAATAGGAAAGCACAGTAAAAAATGCAGATATTATTATCAGAAAATATGATATTTTGTTAAGTGACCCTCTTCGCATTTCTTTTCTTTTGAGTTTGAATTGAATTTATTTCAAAATATTGAATTATTAAAAAAACAATAAATTGAAATATAAAAGCTAAAATAATTGTCCTGGACTCTAATTTAGATAATTTGACTATTTCATTATTTTGTTCATTGATAAATTCTTCATAATTTAATGACATACCTGTGTAATATTCATTCATTAATTTAAGCAATGTAATAATGTCAGGAAAAACTTTTTGAATTTCTAGATAATTTTCATAAATTTCATCATCAAAATAATTTATAGAATCTTTTGAGATTATTTCGTCACGAATTTTATTTGCATCAAAATTATAAATGTCGTCATAATATTTAGAATAATCAATATTTTTAGATTTCAGAGCATATTTATTTATTTTTTCATGAGATTTTATATATTTTTTAAATTCTTCTGAATCTTTACCAAACCAATCACTAAATAATTTATTAATAGCACTCCATGTCCCATCGTCTGATAATTCACTAAACCATTCAGTGTCATCACTTTCTGCAAAAATTGACGGTAAATATAAATCTTTAACCGATATAGTGTATTCACCTAGTTTTGTTGAGCCTATAAATTCATAAAGATCTTTTACAGTCTTTCCACCATTCACCACCAGTGTATATTGTGATTGTAAAGTTGTTAGATCAGTAATAACTTTTTGTGTTGACCTCTTTTCTTTGTGAATTTCTAAAAGATCATATTCAATATTATCTATTTTTGTTTCAATGATAAAAGTAATAAAAGCAGATGAAATTGCAAAGATTGATAAAAATATACCAATATTAATAAATTTTAAAAACTTAGACTGTGTAGTTTTATTACTAAACAAAGTTAGCAATAAAGATAGTCTTAATAATTTCATTTATTTTAAATTAATTCTTGTTAATATTAGTTTTTAACAATGAAAAAGTCATTAATTTTAATTATTATAATTTTAAGTTTATTTACTCAAAACGTATCATCAAAAGAAATAAGATCAATGTTTGGGTTTTATCTTGATTTGCCAGAAAATTATGAAGCTGTTCAAAATCTCAATCTTAATAAATTGATCCAAGACAATCCTGATATTGAAATTAATAAAGAGTTAATGAACGAGGTAATGATTGGTAGTGCAAAAGGTGATTTAGATATAGAATATTTTTTTCCTATTAAATATAATTTTGAATTTAATAATCTTTATATAACCCATGCTAGAGGTAGTATTAAAGAATTTATGAGTATGGATTTTAAAGATTTGTGTTTAGGATTAAAAAATTTATATGAAGGTTTGTGGAAAAAAAAAAATATTAAACAATATAAATGTATTAAAAATCCCAGAGAAATAAATATAAATAGTCCCTTGATAGTAAAAATTATTCATGAGGGGCCTTTCAAAGGTACTAAATTATTCAATTATTTTTTTCAAATTGATAAAGGCTATACGACAACTGTAAGTCTAGGATGTGAGATAAAAAATTGCCGTGTTTTAGAAAAAGATCTAATTAATGTAGCCAACTCAATTAAAAAATGACATTAGGTCAATCAATATCTACTTGTTTTAAAAAGTACTTTGTAATTCAAGGTAGAGCTAGTAAATCAGAATTTTGGTGGTTTCAGCTGATATGGGTGGTTTCATATTTATCAATTCTTATCTTTAAAAATGAAGCGGTTACTTTTTTTTCTCTTGGAATTATTATCATTATAGCAATTCCTTTATTTACCGTTGGAATAAGAAGACTGCATGACACTAATAAATCAGGACTTTATGTATTATGGAGCTTATTACCTTTTATAGGTGGAGTTGTGGTACTAGCGTTTATGATAGGTGAGGGTACTAAAGGAAAAAACCAATATGGAGAAAATCCTTTAAAAAAAGGAAAGAAAAGAAAAAAGAAATTATAATTTAATTTGGTGACCTCTCAAATTCAAGTAGCTTCATAAAAGTATTAACTAAGTGCATATGNCTTATTTTTTTACAAGATATTTCTAAAATTTTTTTATTCATAATAACAATTGAAAGACACTGACTTCTAGATATAGCAACATTCAATCTGTTTCTGCTGAAGAAAAAGTCAATATTTCTAGGTAAACTTTCGGGATCACTTGTGGTCATACTGATGATGGTTGCTGGTGCCTGTTGTCCTTGAAACTTATCAATAGTTCCAACTTTTGCATTTTTAGGAAGAATTGACTTTAAATAATTGACCTGAACATTGTAGGGTGCAACTACTAGAATATCCTTTTCGGTAATTATTTTTTTATTATTATTTTCATCTAAAAAAGTACTACCTAGTAACTGATTATAGTTATCTTTTACTATACTTCCTTCTTCTTCACTTTTTTGTCGACATACCTCTTTGTGATGTGCATCAATAAACACAATACCTGTTTCAGGTAAGGAGTTTTTTTTATTTGAAAATATAATTTTTCTTTTTTCTGTGAAATCGAAGTTTTTCAATCGTCCATCATAAAAATTCTCAGATACAAACTGACAAATTGTAGGGTGTAGTCTTCTACTTTTATCAATAAAAATACCTTTGTCAGAACTAATTGTATCTTTATCTTCAAGCAAAAATTCTGGAAGTGATTTTCCTGATTGTCCAGGGTGCACTGCAGAAATAGGTGAGCTCAATTGCATTTGATCTCCAATTATTACAACATTTCTAGCTGATAATGAAATTGCTAGAACATCTGCTGTCGTAAGTTGTCCAGCTTCGTCTACAAATATGTAATCTAATTTTTGATCACATACCAATCTAGAAAAACACCAAGCAGTTCCTGAAAATAAATCTGCTTTCATATTCTCAAATTCTAAATCCATTCTATCAAAATATTTACCAGATACTTTTACTCTGCCACTGATGTTTTTAATAAATTTTCCATTTTCATATTTTTTTTCTGGATCACTGCTGCTTCCCTTATGATATCCTTTAAATAAAAAATCTTTATTTTCTTTATTCGAAGAAAGCTCTTCAATTTTATCTAACAAATTAAATATTACTTTATGACTATTGGCTGTAATCCCAATTTTCTTAGACTTCTTAATTAACTCTATAATTATATGTGCAGCTGTATGTGTTTTACCAACACCGGGAGGACCTTGAAAGTAAAGATAGCTGTTATCCATAGACTCTACTGCTTGAAAAGATTCTTTTAAAAAATCACCTTCTTTAATAATCTCTTCACCTTTTTTTATATTTTTAATCTTAGGATAATTCTTTTTTAAGAATTCATAAGTAGCTTTATATCTTTTTTCACCTTTAATTGCAGATTCAATAAATCTAAATATTGCATTAATAATTATTTGAGAATTTACATATTCATCTTTAGCAACTGAAATTATTTCAGGTAAATTTTTTGTACTTGATATTTCTATGATATTTTTATCATTATTACTTTCATCAATATCAAGCACTTTACCAACACTGTTAGTTTTAAGATCACCATCTGTAGCATTAATTAAACTATCTTTTATTTTTATTTTAAAATCTTGTTTTAAAAATTTATATTTAAATATTTTTTTATTTAATCCTTTTGGTGTTTTGCCAACGATTTCCTCACTAACCTTTTCCATAAATCCTATGCATTTAGCATCATCAATTAGATCTTCATCATTTTTATTTGCTGCACGGTTAAATATACCTTGCCAATAGAGTGCTTCTTCTCTTTTATGAAATCCTAAAATATCTTTTAATGTTTGTTTTATTTCTTTATCTTTACAATTTTTATCGATTAATTTTTTTAATTCCTCATTCTCTCTTTCCCAATTTTTTTCTCTAACTTCAGGCTCTTTACTTATTGCAAACACAGCCCCTTCAGGCCTTTTATCGAGCAACCATTCTCGAAGAAAATATGTGCTCTCACAATCCTCTCTGTTGTAAAGTTTGATTTCCTCTAATAATTTTTCTTCCCCTGTTTCGATCCAATCGAGATATTTGTCTGTGCTATCACTAGCTTTTTTGATTTCTCCCTTTCTCTTGAAATTGTAAAATTTTTCTAAATTTTTAAGCGAATATTCCCTTTCAGATACTTGCATTCCTTGATTAACGACAGCATTAAGATCTATGAGTTTACCGTAACGCAAAAGATCATTAACTTGCTCAAGACATGTATCGTGTTTACTCATCAGTTTAGTTAAGGCTGTTTTTTCGTAGTGATTGTAGTGGTAGATGTGTGCATCGGGGTATTTTTGCAAATGACTACTAATAAATTTTAATAGTTCTATAAATTTTTCTTTTTCTTCATTTTGGTTATGTGCCCAAAAATATTTATAGGGCGTATTCTTGTCACCTGGGTCGTAAACTCCAAATAAATATTCTAGCGCTTGTTTGTCTGCTTCAAACTCTTCTGAATTTAATATTTTATCCAATCCTTCAATATCAAAAAAAAGATCATGATTGCTTTTTTTAGGAATTTTATTAAATCCTCTATCATCTTCTAAGGGGAGGGTTTGAAATTGAGGTACTTTAGTTTTTTTATATTTCACTAATAGTTTAGCTTGATTTAAGTGTTTTATAAAAATTCTTGAATGTAAGTCTTTTATTTTTTCTGTTTTTTTAAGTTCAGCAAATTGTGAAAGAGTTTTTATTCCATGCTTTTTAATTTTGATTATTTGATCACTTCTAATTTTGGCAATTTGGTTAAGATGATCTTTTTCTAACCAAATTTTATCACAAGCTTCATTCCATTCACACATCGAACAAAAATTACATCGTTCTGGATTTACATCTTTTTTATTATTTTCTAAAAATTGGGTATAATTTTTATTATTTTTATTAAAATATAATTGATAATCTAGCGTCTTATATCTTTTTACATCCTCATCTATTTCTAAAAAATTGTTTTCATTATTTTTAATCGCCAAAATTAAATACATGAATTCTGGTAATTCATTATCTTGTTGNGTAGCAAGCCATTCAGAATATAGACTGATTTGGGTGATGTGGTCAGTTTGTGCTATGGATGACAATTTTGTATCGTAAACTTCATACATCCATTTTCCTTTTTTTGTTTTTTTAGTTTTATTTTTTATAAGAAAATCAATTTCACCACTCCAGCCTTCATACTCAAAATAAGGTTTATGTATTAAATCATAACCCTTTTTAATAGCTTCTTTCGTTTTTTGAATTTTATCATCATCATTTTTAATTTTAATATATTTAGGATACTGTTTAATAAGTTTTTGATAAATTTTTGCCTCGAATTCATCACCTCTTTTTTTTCTTATAATTTCAGTAGTTGATTGATCTTTTTTCTTTAAGTCTTTTTTATTAATCTCGTTTACAGTTGTATAATTACAAGCAATCCAGTTTTTCAATCTCGATGCTGTCTTTAGTCTGTTGTAATTATTTTTCATAAATGTAGTTTAATCATATTTGCTCTCAATCTCGTTTAATTCTTTTGAAAGAATTTTAATTTCTGTTTCATTTTTTTTGTATTCATGAATTATCTTTAAATATGAGTACATTTTACACATATTGTATGGCAAATAGTACAAATCTAATATCATCTTTAAAATTGGTTTATATTTGTAGAATTCTTTATTAGTTTTATCAGTTATCTTTTTACCTTCTAAATAAATCTCAACTGTATTTTTCCAATCTTTACAATAAGTTAACCTATTGATCATTTTATTTTTTACGTAATTTCTCATTAATGATAAGTCCTTTCTTTTTTTGAATACTCAAAATACAATTTAAATATAGTTAGTCGGACTTTTCTTATGACATTGTTCCACTCTTCTTCAGAGTTATTGCCTAACCAGGGTAAATCTTTCTTTTTAAAATTGAAAACTTCAAAAAATACCTGATCCACAGATCGAAGTAGGTAATTAACGTCTTTTTCGTCGTGGATTGAGATTAAGTTAATTAATTTTTCGTGATCAGAAAGATTAACTATCTTTCCTTTTCTTGTCTTTTTTTTCATTTTTACCTTTATGAACTGAAAGTTCATTTAAGATAATGAATAGATCTATTTTGCTGACTATATAATTTACCATTAAAAACTTTCGTTCTTAGTTGTTAGTTTATAGGTAAAATCATTTAAAGATCCCTCACACTTATTCCTTTTAAGTATATGTTAAAATTTATTTTAACTCTTAAAAGGTCGGCAGTGTAATCTGAAGGCAGGAAATATACATTCGTCAGCATTAATTAATGTATATATCTTGCCTTCATAAAACATTTAAACATTACCTATTTTAAAAATACATGTTTATTATAAATATTCAATTAATATAAAAAATTTATAAATAAGATTTATTGATAACTATTTTAGTATTGGATTAGAGTGAGATAATGGACCAATTTCTGCCAGTTGTTTATATGATAGGAGTGCTTTTGTTAGTGTTGCCTGCTTTTTTACAATCAAACTCTAAATTAAAACAATTCTTAACTAATCTCAGTATTTGGATTATCGTAGTACTTATAATTTTAACAATAATTTATATATTCAAATAATGACAAAATTTTCTCTATATTTTTTTCTGATCTTGATGTGGTGCAACTTTTCAAATGCAGAGACTTATGATGAATTAGAAATTACAGCAGTTAAAAAGTTACAAAATGAGTATTTATCTTGTTATGCCTTTTATAGTATTAGTGAAAGTGTTTTTGATGATCTTGAAGATGAAAATTTAAAATACATTGTAGCACAAAAAGATTTAGTTTTAAAAAGTGCTATGGATATTGAGCTTTCTTTAATAGCACTTAAGGGTGAGGAATTGCTTAATGATGAAAAGTTATTTAAAAATAAAATTGAACCACAACTTGAAGAAGTATTTAAACAATTATGGGCACAATGGAAAAGTGATACAGATGAAAGTTTAGTGAGTAAACGTGATAATTTATGTCAAGAAATTTTAAATAATCCAAAGTCTAGAATAGAATATTGGATAAAAAAATTATAAAAAAATAAATTTATGGCATTAGCAAAATGTTTAGAGTGTGGAAAAGAAGTTTCAAGATCAGCTAAAGCTTGTCCTAATTGTGGTAAGCCAGACCCAACAGTTTCTGAGTTAGCAAAACAAAAAAAGAAAGAGAAAGATGTTGATGCATTATGGGGCATCGTTCCTATTATAATATTTGGATCAATTATATTGAGATCTTGTGATATTATATGATTCAGTTATAGAATAGAATATAAAAACTCTATCTCAATATTAGTCTAAATTCTTTTCTTAGTACTTCTATATATTTTTCTCTATCAATACCTTCATAATGCCTAATATGCTCAGAATGTTTGACAGCGTCATATACATTAAGTCTTTTGATAAAATAATCAAAAAAGTTAATCTTATTTGAAACATATAAATCTTTTGATTTTAATAATTCATCCTTTTCTTTATTGTAACTATCTAGTATTGGATCAAGCCAATCAGCGTTTAGATAATTTTTTAGATCAAAGTTTGGATCTTCATTATAATCAATTGTATGACCCTGAAAGCCTTTCAGTTTATCAAAAAATCCCACTTTTTCAGGAGCTTTTGTTTTTACTAAGTATGGATGTATTGCTGTTCTATCAGTAACACCTAAAAAAATTCCCTCTAAATAAAATTTATATGGATTATCAGAGCTCTTATTTATATTAGTATTAAAGTAAATTTCTGAAATTTCTTTTGCTGTTCTAAGATCTTGACCGATAAATTCGTTATTATAAAATTTATTTAAATTTTCATCTGTTTTCTTAAAAAAAGACATAATAAAATTAATCTTACTAATTGTAAAATAAATATTCAATATATTAATATGTTATTGTATATTTAACTGTCCGTGATTTAGAAAAAAACTCTACTTGCTTCGGACATAAAATAATAACGCTAAAGGAGCATATATGGCAACAGTCAAAGGTCTATACGACCTAATCAAAAAAGAAGAGGCAGAAGGAAAAGAGTTAAATCCTTTTTTTCAAGCAATCGTTGATGCTTATGAAGCAGATGTACCTCAAACTACTAAAGAGGTTCATGTTTCATTTGTGGAAAAGAAGAAGAAAGACTAATCTCTAAATTGATATCTCCAACCCTTATTGTTACGGTTGGAGATTATGAAAAGATTAGATGATAAAAAGATA
>JGI20159J14440_10003418_pt1 | contig 10282 bp, 6 predicted proteins | sample COG_09_FD_14440 | JGI IMG/M metagenome (IMG submission 14440) | reverse complement strand
GAATAAACGGAGTTAACCATATATTCTATACATGCTCTATCTCCCATTTTAGAAATTGGAAAACTTAATTGAAAACCTATTAAAGGTTGTTTTGTTAAATGATCAGGATCAATTTTTTCAATATCATGATGTCCTTCAATCTTATTATCATTACTATCTTTATACCCTTTGTACTTTTTGTATGATGATAAATTAGTTACACCTAAAATTGGATATATATTTAATAGACCTCGTTTTTCACTTCTATGATATCTTGCTAACTGTCTACCAGCATGTAGTATAGTTTTTCCATCAGTTTCTTGATTGTGAGTTTTTGTAAAATTTTGAAGACTTGTTTTGTAAGCCTCTATTTCAGAACCTTCTAAACCAATAAGTTCATCTCTAGGTTGAGTTATAACTTTAAGACTAATTTTTTTTTCATTCTTTTGATTTGATGGTGTTCTTAATAAAAGCTCAACATTATATTTATCAGCAAATTTTTTATTTATCTTTGAAGAACCACTTCCATGTAAGCAAACTGTCCAATTGGTTAATTCTCCAAAAGTATTTAAATTATTAATATATCTCACATACTCTTCACAACCTAAGCTTCTTGGGTCAGGAAATTTTTTATAATTTGATAGAAACNTAATAATATTTTTTGCTTCTATATCTTTCCATACATAAGAATTTTTCCATTTTTGTAGACCATTATCAAATTCACCAGAAAAAGTTGGTTCTTTAATATTTAAAAGAAATTTATTTGTTATTTCATAATTTGATTTAATAATTTGGTCACTTTTTACATAAGTGATTATTTCTTCTACCTCTTGTGAAAATGAAGTACGTTCCTTGCGCGCGTTCCTCATTTTAGTTTTTGATGTAATAATTAAGTTTGGATTGGTTCTGACTTTTAGACCAAATTCCAACGGTGTTGCCCCTTGATTAGCCATAATTCTAAATGTATTTCTCATTTCTTCTGTTGCTACCGAAATATGAAAAAACCACCTAATAACATTGTCTGTTGTATATAATCTACAGAGATCCTCGTATCCCATTCTATAACCAAACCACCTACCCATTTGCATTAATGTGTCATACATTGGCATTTTTGCTGAACGAAGAAAATAGCTTATACTTAAGCCTTCTAATGTTATGCCTCGAGATAATTTATCTCCACCAATTATAATTGTGTGTAAACCAAAATTATTTGCATTAAAAAAATCATCGTAGTCTAGTGTATCGTTACTCTTTCCATTTAAAACTTTAATATTTTGACATACTTCATTAATAACAAATTTTAAACTATGCTTATGATCAAGAAGTTCTTGCCAGGTAGGGGTTTTTTCATCAGTTTTATCTTTGTGAATATAAAAATTTTTATGCCAAATATCCTCAAATTTTGAAATAGTATCATCATGTAAATAATGTTTAGCTTGTATGCGATCTCTTAAAACATTTAAATAATCACCTACTTGTTTGTAAACAATATTTTGGACATCTTGAAATTTACTGACGTGAATTAACATTGACTTAGCGTCCTCAATATAGCCTCTAAAATTTCTACAGGCTGAAGTTAAAATAAATGAAATTATTGCTTCTTTTAATGATGGTGGAATAGCAATTTTATCATCACTCACATATTCATATTTTGGTGTATGATAACGATCATGACGAGGAGGTATCCACCCTTCTGCACAATCAGGGTCATCTGGAAATAAAGAGCTATCTTTTACAATCTTAAAAAAATAATTATCTTCTATTTCTCTATCCTCTATAATATCACCGTCTACTTTTTCTATATTAAATATTTTTTCTAAACCAATATGATTGGAAGGTATAGGTAGGTCTATAATATAATCTTTAGGAAAAAGATCTAAACCCTCTTCTCTTGTTTTTTTTTCATGATGAATAAAAATGTTAGCAAAAGGTGTTGCCGTGTAGCCAATATATACTTTTTTTTCAAATATATTTAAAATTTGTCTTATTCTAGAATTAATTGTTTTAGGATCATAGTCAGGATCAAATTCTCCCTTTTCATTAATACTTTGTTCACCTGTGTCTACAGATCCATTGTCTACTTCATCGTCTATTACTAATATTGGTTTATCTTTTATAAAAGAATTGTTTTCTCCTTGATATCCCTTGATCTTAAATGGTTTAGAGTCAACGCTTACACCATGAACTGTAGGAGCGCTTAAAAAATATTTAAGAACGCTTTCTAAAATACTTTTATTTTTTTTTACAACAAATACAGTTGGTTCATTAGTGTGAACATTGAAATGTTCAGCTGCTGAAGACTTAAAATCACCATTAATTTTACTATTAGTTGCTGAATGAATAGGATTTAAATTCATTAACATTCTTTTTCTTGCGAGTGGTCCTTTTAAATCTCTCACTCCATTAGCCATAGATGCGGTGTCATAGCCAAGCAATCCCTCGTCAATCCTTAACTGTGTTTGTTGTCTTAAATTTTTATTTAGACCTGAAAGAATGACAATCTTCTTATATCCAGCATCTACAGCCTTGTTTAAAAATCCTATAAAATTTGATGTTTTTCCAGATTGAACGCTTCCGACTATTAACCCTCTCGAGTCCCAAGCACCTTCTCTGCCAGGATTCTCTATATATTTCATCATCAAATCAGTGGTTTTATCAAGTGCAGATACTGCATCAGGTGAAAATTGTTTATCGTTTTTTAAATATTCTCTATAAGTTTCCCAATATGGTCTACTTCTATTTTTATCATACCAATCAACGTGGTCGTTCTCACTTTTAATAATTGCTGAACTAGAACTTTTGACAGAAATAGTTTCAAATAATTGCAAAATTAATTTATCTTTAAATGGGTATTCTTTTGGTTGCTGTAAAAATTGTAACGCTGACTCTACAGATAATTTTATTCTTTCAATTGATTTATCTTCTATTTTTACTGTTTCTATGTTGGTAAGAGCCACATTATAAAGTTTTCTAAATAAAGTTTCTTTTAAATCAGCCATGAAATTAAAGGTTAGTAAATCATAAAATAACTAAAAGATAAATTCATTTTTGCTATAAAATATTCTTTTGAAGCAAAATTCATTATATGACATAGTTTATTAGATGAACTTTTACGTTAAAAAATTGTATCCAAATGAATTAGGTATAAGAAAGGGAATACCTAATAAAGCTGGAAAATTTTTACTAATTTCAAAAAAGAGAGCTGATTTTTTTCCTCTTCATAATTCTGATGAAGTAGACCCAAGTATGTCTTTAGGAATAATAATTAATGACATGAAACATTTGGTAAATGCTGAATACACACATGATAATGATCCTTTATCTGGGCACCAAGGTAATGATAGAAGAATTTATTTAAATGAAGAGATTGATTTAAAAGGAACATATTTTCAACCAGGATATTATATTGTATTTTTTAAATATACTGATGAAATAGACAATGAAACAAAATATATTTTATACAGATATACTCCAGATCATAAACAATACGACTTACTAGAAAAAATTACTAAACAAAAAAACCATTTAGTATTTGAAAATTTAGATTTTATTAACACTTATGATAGATCGTATAAAAAAGCTACAATCTCTTTTAAGACTAAAACTAGAATTTCAGATAGATTAGCAAGAACTGTTCATGATATTTATTCTAATCAACCTGAATTTAGATATGCAATAAGAAATATTTATGATGATAAATGCTGTATTACAGGAGAATCTATTAATACAGGTGATACTATAAATTGTGAAGCTGCACATATTAAACCTTTTGCATCTGGTGGAAATCATGCAGCAAATAACGGTTTATTATTATCTCGTGATTTACATTGGGCTTTTGATAGAGGTTGCTTTACTATAGATCAAAGCTATGAAGTAAGAGTTCATGAAAAAATGAAAGATAGTTTACTACGTAAGTATGAAGGGAAAAAAATTACTCTTCCAAAAGATCAAAATTTTTGGCCCTCAATGAAAAATACGACACACCATATCCGTGAAATTTTTGGCAAATTTAAGGAAGCTGAGATAATTTAGCTTAATTTAAGAATTGCCTTCATTAAAAATTTTGAGAAATTTGGAGGAACAGCATTTCCAATCATCTTATATTGCTCAGTCATTGGACCAATAAACTCAAAATCATCTGGAAATGATTGAAGCCTTGCAGCTTCTCTAACAGTTATAGATCTTGCTTGTTTTGAGTCATAGTGAATGTGTCTAAGACCATCCTTGTATAGATGGGATGGTATCAGATTGCTTGGTTCATCTTTTTTTAAAACATAATATTTATGTATATTGGATTTTTTTCCAACAATTTTTGTATAAAGTTTTTGCAACTCTTTAACAGTTTTATATTTAAACTTTTTTTTTTCAATATCTTCAGCTAATAATTTAAAAAGTCTAATATCTCTTTTATTATGAAATCTTGGTGTATGATCAATTTTTTTTGAGTTTAGTTTATGAGAGAGCTTTCTACCTTTAATTTTTGTAATTTTATTTAAAGGAAATAATTTTTCTAGATCACCTATAGCTTCTTGGACTGTAACTACTTTATTTGATTCAAAAGATCTTAATATTTTATAAAAATTTTCTGAAATTTCTTTAAAGTTTTTTAACTTTTTATTAACACCAAATATAATTACTCTTTTTCTTTTCTGAGGAACTCCGTATTTTGAAAGATCAAAAACACAATCAGACAAATTATTAGGGATAAAATACTTGATATTATCTGTTTCTTTTTTAATTCTTACTGTAACTTTAATATTACCAGGTTTGGCACTCAATATCCCAGGTACATTCTCCATTACAAAATAACTTGGCTGACTATAATTTATTACCTTTAAAAATGACTCAAATAAATAATTTCTGTAGTCCTTTTGCATACCATGTTTGTCTCTAATTCTTCCTGCAACAGAATAGGCCTGACATGGTGGTCCTCCTATTACAATATCAGATCTTGATTTTTTAAAAGTATTAATAGTTTGAAGATTTGAAATATCCTCTAGATAAGCAAGCTTCTCTGGATTTTTAAATTTAAGTTTTTTTAATCTATTAATGGTAGTTTGATAACAAAACTTATTATTATCAATAATTTTTATAGGTATGAATCTTTTGTTATTTAAGAAAGCTTCAGTTAAACCTCCACAACCAGAAAATAAATCAATAAACTTTATTTTTTTCATTTGATTAATTTAATTAATTTTTTAGCTATTTTGTAAGCTAATAAAGGTGGCACAGCATTTCCTACTTGGGCATTTTGAGATGTTCTGGTTGCTAAAAATCTAAAACTATCTTTAAATGATTGTAATCTTGCATTTTCTCTAACTGTTGGCACTCTATTCCACTTATAATGAAAATGATTTCTGTGACCCGTATCAATTGTTTTTGAGGGCTTCTTACTATGGTATCTTGTCCATGCTTCATTAAATTTTCTACTCTCACCTATACCCTTAGGTAAATCTTTATGATTTCCACCTTCTGGAACTAATGCAATAACTTTNTTAACAAAATCCTTATGTGCAGTGGCCTCATGATTATACAATTTGTTATTATCCATAACATATTTTTGAAAATCTGTAATTGGTTTAACTTTATAACTCAAATCTTTTTGCTTCAATTCTACATCTAGGCTGGGTAGATTTCCAATTGCCTCTTCACAATTAATAAAATTATCTTTATCTAGTTCTTTTTTGGGAAATTCATAAATTTTATTAAGATCTTTTCTAATACCTACAATAAAAACACGGTGACGAATTTGAGGCACTCCATACTCTGCAGAGTTCATTAATTGATAATTAACATTATAGCCCGCACTTTCAAATTTCTTTAGTATAGCTTTAAATATTTGACCATTCCACATTGTCATTAATCCTCTCACATTTTCTATTAAGAAAGCTTTAGGCTTAACTTTTCCAAGTGTTTTAAAAATTGAAAGATATAAATCATTTCTTGGATCATCAATATTTCTAGGTCCTGTAAGTGAAAATCCTTGGCAAGGAGGTCCCCCAACAACAATATCTGAATAAGAGATTTTTTCTAAAAATTTAGCATTTCCTAAATCTAAATTTAAGACCTCTGCTTCTGGAAAATTATGTGAATATGTTTCTAAAAAGGATTTATTAAAATCTATACCAGTTTTAATATCAAAACCTGCCTCTTTAAAACCTTGAGAAAGACCTCCACAACCACAAAAAAAATCAGAAACTGTAAGCATACATTCTTATATTTGAGTCTAATAAAATAGTCTCCAACAATTTTACAGATTATAAATAATTCCAATCTACAGTCAGGTATTAAGGTTAAGTAATTAGGGTTAAACCACTAAAAGATCGTAGAATTTAAATATTGATTAAAAAATATATCTATTAATTCAATCATTTAAAATCTTATTGATATTTTGCAGCTGTAATAAACTCTTTAAATCTCTCACACCATATAACGATGGTATTATAATCATTAATATTTATATCTGAGGGTATATTTATAACAAAATTTTTGAAGGTTTTAACTTCAGCAACATACTTTGCCTCACTTTTAATGGGTAAAAATTCATCCTCATGTTCAACAAATTGATTGGTTAAATATAGTTTGTAATCAGGTCCTGGTGCAATTGAGCCGTTCACAGTAACTTTGTCATCTGAAATAGTAACTTTTGCTTCACCCCAATGTAAAAAATCACTGCCCTTTAATTCTTTAACAAACTCTGTCTGATAGCTGGCTTTTTGTTCATATTCATTAATTGTGGAGACATCCAATGATTTTGGTGCAGTTAAAATTGGTAAAAAATAAACCCCAAGCGCAAAACCCATAATGAGTACAATTGTGTGAGTAAATAGTAATATGACTTTTTTATTTATCATAATGATTTTTGAAACTAATTTAAGTTCTTATATTAATAGTTATTAAAAACAATATTTTAAAATATAAAAGAATTTATGGATTTGAATAATTTTTTTAACCAATGCTTTAAAACAATTATTGGAAATGAAAAAAATATAAAACTTACCTTAAGCGCAATAATTTCTGAGGGTTCAATTTTAATCGAAGATTATCCTGGTACTGGCAAAACTACATTTGCAAAAACAATCACTCATAATTTAAGTTTGGATTTTAAAAGAATTCAATTTACATCTGATTTACTTCCAGCAGATATCCTTGGCTATAACTATATAAAAGATAACAAACAAATTTTTCAAAAAGGACCTATTTTCTCTAATGTGGTACTAGCGGATGAATTAAATAGAGGCAGCGCAAAATCTCAAAGTGCTTTTCTTGAGGCGATGGAAGAAAAAACTGTAACTATTGATGGTGAGACTTACAGTTTACCAACACCCTTTTTTGTAATTGCAACTCAAAATCCTATGGACAGTTCAGGTACAAGTATGCTGCCAGACAGTCAATTAGATCGTTTTATGATTTCTTTTTCATTATCAAAGTTAAGCGACCAGCAAAAAAAAGAGGTTTTAAAACTAAACAATCAATTAAAAGAACAAGCTTCAATAAAATTAAACTTTAAGGAGATACAATTAAAAAAAGATCAAATTACCGTTAACGATACAATTTATCAATATTTAGTTGATATTGAAAAAATGATTAATCAATCGGGAAAGGATTTCCAAATTTCACCTAGATGTTTAAAACAAACCGTAGAGCTTGCAAAAGGATGGGCTTTAATCAACCAACAAGCATTTGTATCTCATCAAGATATTAAAGATATTATTCCTTCAGTGTTTAGACACCGAATTCGATTTTTATCCAATGATCGCGAAAAACAAGACTTTATAGAAAAAGAAATACTCCAAAAAGTGCCTGTGAATAAATAATGATAGCTAAACTAACGAATTCAAATTTATTTAATTCGTTAAATTTTTCAAAGAGAGAAAAAATAATCATCTATCCCAATCTACCTGGTTTTATTTTGGGTTTGTTTGTATTTTTTTGCTTTCTGATATCTATTTTTTATGAAAATAATTTTGCATTATTAATATCAATAGTTATTTTTTTTGTTTTCTTTATTTCAATAATTATTTCTAATCAAAATCTGTCAAAAATTGAGATAACTGCATCTAATGAAATATTAATACCCGCTAATGAATATTCTTCAATAATTGCAAATATTTCTAACAGCTCGAATGCCAAAAAATTGAACATTAATTATTATCTCGATAATCAATTTAAGGGTAACACAAACTTTGAAAAAGGACTTGGTCAGTTAAAGATAGATTATTTCAAAAAAACAAGAGGCGTATTCAAAATCAATGAGNTCATGATTAAATCTGTATTTCCNTTTGGAATTATTAAAACAAAACGTAAATACNAATTAAATAAGGATATCTATGTCTATCCTGCTCCTAAAAAAAATAATTTAGATATTTTATCTAGATTTAATTTTGACAATTTNAATGGAGATCAAAATGAATTTGAAGGAATAGATCAATATAAAATTGGTGATAGTTTAAGTAAAATTGCCTGGAAAAAATCTATTTTAGATAAAAAATTTATTAAGACCTTTTCAAATCCAAATTTAAATCAAGAACAGGTTTTAGATTTAAATGATTATGACAGTATAGAATTTGAGCAGTTATTAAGTTTTGTGTCATATATTTTTATTAATAGTTTTAAATTAAAAAAAAATATTTCCTTAAAACATAAGGATAAAATATTTCATTTAACTGATGAAAAATCTTCACTTAACAACATTTTAAAATATTTAAGCAATGTCCAAAATTAATTTTTTAAACCCAACTCATCGTTGTTTTATAATTGTATTACTTGCAACATTGTCATTGCAAAGTGAATTAACTATTGCCAATCAATTATTTTTCTTAGGATCTTTAATTTTATCTTTTTATCTACATAAAATAAGATTTAGATTGAAGCATATATTGATTGCAATACTATCGGTTCTGCTTTTATTTATTCAGCTTGCAATTGAAGATTATGTTTTTTCTAAAGATTACTTCATCAATATTATTGGCTTACTATTAATCATAAGATTTGCAGATCTAGATAATAAAAAAAAACTTTTTTCTTTTTCTTTAATTTCTTTGATTGTTTGTGTCGTAAGCCTAATTAATTCTCAAGACATTATCAGTTCACTACTTTCCTTAGGTATTTTAGTGACCACTATCATTAATATNTATTTAATTAATCAAACTGAAATTATTGATTTAAANATTAAAAATTTAATTAAGATTTTAAGCTTATCATTGTTAATCGTCCCAATTGTTATTGTGATTTATTTAATATTTCCAAGGACTGAGGTGAATATTAAAATACTTGAGGCTTCTAATACCAATCTTGGGATCCCAGATGAAATCGGCTTAGGTTCTTTTCAAAGTTTTGCTGATAGCACCAAAAAAGTATTCAACCTAAACACCACCAAATTCAATCAAAATGATCTTTATTTTAGAGTTAAAACATTTGATTTCATGATGCCTGATAAAACTTGGATATCGTCTAAAGAGGATGTTTTATTCAATCAGTTCAAGCAACAATTATCAATTAGTAAACCTGAAATTTTACAAGATCGATTTGATATTATTTTAGAAAATCATAATAAGAAATGGATCCCAACCCTTAAGGGTTACACAATCTCTGATGGGGTAAATAATTATCGATATAGCTATTTTAATCAAACCCATGAAAATTTTAAAGAGATAGAAAAAAAGAAAATTATTCAATTTGTAAAATTCAATCAAAACACTATCATTGGAAATGAACTAAAGGAATTTTACTTAAAACTTCCAAACACCATTTCTAAAGATTTAGAAAAATGGGCACTAGACAATAAAAAAGATAAATCTAATCAAGAATATTTAAACTTTGTATTAAACTTTTTTAATCAAAATAACTTTTATTATAATCTAAGTCCTAACGTTAAAAGTAAAAACGATTATGCAGATTTCTTTTTTAATTCAAGAGAGGGATATTGTGAGTATTATGCGGGTACCTTTGTAATTCTTGCACGATTAGCAGGAATACCAAGTAGAATTGTCTCTGGATATTATGGAGGATCCTTAAATAAGTTTGGCCAATTTTATGAATTCACTCAAAGTGATGCTCATGCTTGGGTTGAAGTTTGGTTGGACAATACGGGCTGGGTTAGAATAGATCCAACTGCTGCCATTCCTCCTTCAAGAATTAGAAATACAATTAATCAATATCTAGACCAAGCTAACAATAATGATCGCGCAATTTTTTCATTGGGGTTAATGAATATTAGAACTTATTTAAATTACCTTGATTACAAATGGACGATGAGTTTTTTAGAATATGATAAGCAATCAAGAGACAATTTCTTAGACAA
>JGI20159J14440_10003413_pt1 | contig 10287 bp, 4 predicted proteins | sample COG_09_FD_14440 | JGI IMG/M metagenome (IMG submission 14440) | reverse complement strand
CTGCTATATTATAGAATAAAAGTGAGCATTCGTAGTTCTAAACGAAGATTTGATTGGAAAAATGAACTGAGTTACTAAAAATGGTCAGTCTATCAATTTTCAAGCGGATGCTCTTTTAATAGTTCTTCCGGTGAGTAAAGGCCCAATTTGTTTTTGTATTCATTTCTTATTTTGGCCACTTGCTCGGTTGTGATTGGACTTGCTTTGTTTCCGAACGAGTTGCGAACATAAGTGAGTACCGCAGATATTTCATCATCCTTGAGCATATATTCAAAAGGAGTCATCGGGACTTGCCCAGGATACTTTTTCCCCATTACTTCGATTGGCCCCATCAGTCCTTTGAGAGTCAGTTTAATCAACCGGTCGGTGTTCCCAATCACCCACTTAGTTTCGGCCAGTGGGGGGAATCCGGAACCGGGTAAGCCTTTTCCATTTCCCTGGTGGCAAGTGATACAGTGTCCCTCGCGGGCGTAGACCTCGCTTCCTTTAATGTAGGACTCGGCAAATTTCTTGTCCAAATGGGAGGGTGGGGCGGCGAGGCGTTCCTTTAACTCGGACACCGCCGGTTGCCGGTTGATCACTTCTCGGGCATACTCATTCGATTGCTTGTATTGTTTTTCTATGGGATGTTGTTCCGAAGCGGCGAGAATCTTAAGCGCGGCTTTACGCTTCATGTATGATGCGGTTACCACAGCAGTCATGCGGACTCGCCCATGAGAGTCATTTGCACATTTGAGAATAAGTTCTTCGTGATCCTTGAATGAATTAATATGAAAGCGAAGAACATTGAGGGCAGCGGCTCTTACTCGGTGATCCTTCGATCTCAGTAGTTGGCGGGTTAATTCTTTGTTTAACTGGCCGGCTCCCCATGTAACCCACAACGCCTCCAATTTTGCAGAGTCAGGCTTGTCCTTACACCATTGATTAATTGCGTTTGCGACCTCATTCGAATCTCTTCCGCGTAATTCTCGACGAGTTCTGTACCGTGTCCTCAATTCTGGTAGTTCCAAGTTTTGGAGTAACTCGGGAATGGAACTTCCATGAATTTTGGCCGGTTTAACTAGCGGGCGGGAAGGGTAGGTTATTCTATAAATTCTTCCATGCTTATGGTCTCGGTTCGGATCTCTGGCGTTGTGCTGCATGTGTCCAATCAGCGCATTTTGCCAATCAATCACATAGAGAGAACCATCTGGTGCAAATTCAAGATCGGTCGGTCTGAAATTAAGGTCTTCCGACACAAATAAATCCTGGCGGTATTCGGTTATGTAGCCTGGGTCTTGATCAATTACTTTATGTTGTTTTGCCCCCAGAAAACCAATATTATTGTTAATCAATACATCTCCCTGCACCTCGTCAGGAAAGTGTCTGCTCGAAACAAATTCAATCCCGGATGTGGGTCGTACTTTATTCGAAGTAATTAAGTCTGGGGCCGCTATATTTGCACCATAACGGGCTTTTATCATTCCGGGTAGCATCCACGACATTTTAGTTCCCGAAGTGTGGAGGAATAATTCCTGCCCATAGTCATCCACCGCTACACCCCACGGGTTGGGGATGTTAAATTGGGCGTGCCGAATTAATTTTCGGGTTCGTGGATCGTAGCGAAAAAATCCTCCATTGGAACCTCGTTGTGGACCAAAAGCGGTTTCTACATGACTGTGGAGAAAAACACCTTCGCACATAACAATTGCACCCGATGGATCTGCGGTAAAAGAGGAGATGGCATGGTGCGTGTCATGGTCATCGAATCCAGAAAGGAGTACTTCTTTTTGATCGTATTTATCATCCCCGTCAGAGTCCTTCAGGAAAACAAGGCTTCCACTTTGGGAAACATAAACTCCGTCATGAGCAATTTCGAATCCAATCGGGATGTGCAAATCATCTGCAAAATTAGTTTGTTTGTCTGCCTTTCCGTCGTTGTTGGTGTCTTCAAAAATAATCAGTTTATCGGAAGGAAGAGGATCTCCTATTCTATAGTGAGGGTAACTTGCCATAGTCGCTACCCATAATCGACCTTTATTGTCGAAAGATAACTGAACTGGATTTGCGAGGTCGGGGAAAGTTTTTTCATCCGCAAAAAGCTCAATTTTATACCCATCCGCAACTTTAATTTTTGTTTTGGCTACCGGCGCGGGTGTGTATTTAACATTTCCATTTTTGCTGTTTTGTTGAGGCGGAAGGTAATTCGTTGGCACATCGGGAAGCTTGGGACTTTTTGCTTCTGCTGCCTTAATATCGTAGGGTTTGCCTTGAAGGATGGCCCATATCGATTCATCGCGAATTCGGGTGTATTCTCGTGTTTTTTCAATTTCGTATGGGTAATTTTGGGGCCCAAATGGATTGTATCGTCGACCGTACACATGGACACCGTTTGGCACCTTAAAGTCATTCAGCCAGTAAAAGTTTTTATCCATCACCGCCTTGTGGAGGCTGACGCGATTTTTTTCTTCAGTGGGTTGACCTTTGAAAAGAGAATTTGCAAGAAAGACAGATAGTTTTTTGTATCCGTTGTCGTTGTACAGTGCACCATCAATGGAAAGTGCTTTTCCTTTTTTGTACCATTCCAGGGAAGGAGTGAACGCATCCACGAAGAGTATCTTATTTTCTTGGGCAACACCCTTCATTGCATCGGTGTATAACTTGATATTACGGTTTTGGTATTTTCCGTCGGTAATCCCGGGTAATGCCTGCACGGCAGTAGGGGAGATGAGTGCAATTTGAGGATTGGATGAATTGTATACGGAATTGCTTGTGTGTTTGAGAAAGGCATCGAGTTCTTTTTTAAAACGACCAAGCTGGTTGGGTCCGTCAAAAGAAGAATTAAAACCAAAAAAGCAAAGAATGACATCAGCCTTTAGATTGGAAAGCCACTGGTCGGGAGTGGGGAAGTGTCCCTTCGGCTTGGTGTTTGATTGTAGGTTTTTATGAATCAGTTCTTTGGCTCCGGGAAACGCATATTGACCTTCCTGTTCCCTGCTCGGATGGGGGCGGAACCCTGGGGTGTTTCCCTCGTCACAAAGATTACGAATGGTCAGGTTAAGTTTTGGGAAACTTAAATAAATCTCAGTTTCGAGGTGGCCATAATGAATCATCCTCGATCCCATACCCGAACCAATCAGGGTAATAGTATCACCCTGATCCAATTCAATCTTGGCTTGGACGGATAGGCAGCCTTGTATGCAAAGCAGGGCAGTAAGAATGAGTCTTGTTTTAAATACAGGCATAATAGTTGAGATAAATAAAGATTAGCAGTTGATCATTTTGACGCTTTTAGCGTACTTCACAAATGAAAACTTTTTGTTTTTACTAAATGGGATTAAAATATATTAAATTTCGTTGAATTATTATTTTTTCCCTGATCGGCTTTGGAGCAATGTGATCAGTCTTGATTGTTATCGATAGAAGCAGTTTAGCTAAGGATTGATTTCACCGCATGCCCATGGACATCAGTCAACCGGAAGTGACGCCCTTGGTATTTAAAGGTCAGTCTTTCGTGATCAATTCCCAATAAATGCAGGATAGTTGCATGGAAGTCGTGCACATGCACACCATTTTCCGCCACACTGTAAGAGTAGTCATCTGATTTCCCATAGGTCATCCCGGGTTTTACTCCGCCCCCGGCAAACCATGTTGAAAAATTTCTGGGATGGTGATCTCTCCCGAAATTGGTTCCGTTGAATTTTCCCTGACAATAATTTGTCCGTCCAAACTCTCCTCCCCAAATGACCAGTGTGTCTTCGAGCATTCCTCTCTGTTTTAAATCCTTAACCAGTGCATATGATGCCTGATCAGTTTCCTTGCATTGTTTTTTAATTCCTCCAGGTAATCCGCCGTGCTGGTCCCATCCGGGATGATAAAGTTGAATGAACCGGACTCCTTTTTCTGCTAACCTCCGTGCGAGTAGACAATTTGCGGCGAAAGTTCCAGGTTTGCGTGCATCTTCTCCATAAAGTTTAAAAGTGGAATCGGGTTCCTTTTCAATGGCGGTGACTTCAGGAATCGAGCTTTGCATTCGATACCCCATTTCGTACTGGGCAATTTTCGTTTCAAGGCCGGGATCTCCGGTTTTTTCAAGTTGGAGTTCATGAAGTTCTTTTAAACGATCCAGCATATTACGCCGTCCTTCCGCTGAAACTCCTTCCGGGCTGTTCAGGTAGAGAATGGCATCCTTATCCGCCCGGAATCGGGTGCCCGCATGTTTGCCGGGTAAGAAGCCGCTCCCCCATAGCCTGGAAACCAACGGTTGTCCACCTTTGCCTTTTGTTTTGAGGACCACGAAATTAGGCAGGTTTTCATTTATCGATCCAAGACCGTAGGACATCCAGGACCCCATACTCGGACGACCGGGGAATTGGGAGCCGGTTTGCATAAAAGTGACCCCCGGACCGTGGTTAATCGCTTCGGTGTACATCGAATTCACAATGCACATATCATCCGCCACTTTTGAAGTGTTTGGTAATAATTCGCTGATCCATTGACCGCTCTTACCATGCTGGGAAAACTTAAAGGGCGAACCAACTAAAGGAAGGCTTGCCTGATTTCCAGACATACCTGTTAATCGCTGTCCTTTACGGACGGAGTCGGGGAGCTCCTTCCCCGTTTCTTCATTTAACCTTGGTTTGTGGTCAAACAGATCAATTTGAGAGGGTCCACCGGATTGGAATAAATAAATCACCCGTTTGGCTTTAGCGGGGTGGTGTAAGCCGGAGCCGGTTTCTGCATGAAGCATGTTGGCGAGGGCCAATCCACCCAGTCCTCCACCAAAACGCTGAAGGAAGTTTCTACGGGGCAAACCAAGTGGGGATTCAAAACCGGTGCATTTATTTTGATTCATACTTTATTTTATCTTTTGGAAAGGGTTCCATCAAAATTCATCAAGGTTGATACCAGGCTGGTAACTGCGGCCAAATATTTCTTGTCTTTTGCTTTTGCTTGGTAATAGCCAACCTTCAGAAATTTTTCTGTTTCTTTATCGTCGGTGAAATATTTTTTCTGTTCCTCCAATAAATTTTGGAGAATTTTGGATTCCTGCTCACTGGGTGATCGACTGGTCAGTTTTTTGAATGCTTCCTGAATCAAGTCATTTGGATTGGTGGTTCCGTGATTTTGGATAAGTAAATCCGCAGTTGCCCGAGCGGTTTCCACAAACTGGGTACCATTAAGCATGATCAGGGCCTGCGATGCTGAGTCGGTCCGTTCCCTGCGTACCGTGCAGACATCCCGTTTGGATGCATCAAGGGCCATCATTACCGGAGTGGGGCCGGTTCGTTTCCAAAAGGTGTAGACACTCCGACGGTAAACATTGGGGGCACCGTCGGGATTAATCGGTTTAAAAGATACTTTTAAATCATAGGGCTTCGCACCCGGGCCGCCGATTTTTTTATGCAATAATCCGCTATGAGCGAGGAGGCTGTCCCGGATCATTTCAGCAGGGAGCCGATATGCGGGAGCCCAACTAAGAAGCAGGTTCTCCGGGTCAATTTCCTGGGCGTTGGGCAAAGTCTTACTTTCCTGCCGATAGGTATGGGAAAGAACCATTTTTTTGAGCAGATGATGAAGATTCCATCCGGACTTAACAAAATCCCTAGCCAGCCAATCAAGTAATTCTGGATGCGAGGGTGGCTTTCCCTGCATGCCAAAATCCTCCGATGTGGAAACCAGTCCCCGTCCAAAAATCATCTGCCAGTAGCGATTGACAGTTACCCGGGCGAGTAGGGGATGGTCCGAGGAAGTTAACCATCTTGCCAAGCCCAACCGATCCAGAGGAGCACTATCAGGAAAAGGAGTAAGGACAGCAGGGGTTGCCCGCTGTACCACCTTTCCACGGTTTTCATAATGACCACGATCTAGAATGTGAGTCTCCCGTAAATCGGGCATTTCTTTCATTACCATGATTTCAGAAAGCCGCTGGCGCTGATCCCCAAAACTTTTCCTCTCCTTATACAATGCCTGTCTGGCAGCTATGCTTGGCTTGTGTGCGGAATGTAAAAATATCTCCCGCACTGCGGAATCATCTATCTTTTTACGAAGTCCTGCCAGTTTCTCGATTTCAGAACCCGAAATTACCCGGTTAAACAGGTAGAACTCGTCAAGCATACCGTTTTTAAATCCACGATCCCGCATCCTCTGGGCAAAGCCAATAAATGGATCCCCACCACCGGTGATCTCTCGGGTTAAGTGATCCCTGATCACTTCGATGCTTGCCAGTTTTCCATTTTCAAAAAGCTGCAGGCCACTTGCCTGGCTCGATCCATCGTAGGTGAGCCCAACATGGGTCCATTGGTTAAGGGGAAGTTTGTTTTTGGATCGAATGCGGATGGCATTCCCAGGCCAGAAATGAATCAGGGCAGGGGACAGCCGCCCATTTTCAATTAATACCTCTATCCCCCGGCTTGCAGCATCCGTCCATGCCTTGGACCGGCGGACAACGACTCCGCGTTCCAATTCCAGTGTCGGGTTAATCCAAAACGCTATCGTGAAAGTCTGGTGCCTGTTAAAGTCTCCAAATCCGGATGGGAAATTGAGAACATCATCCCCGCTGAAATGAATACCCTTACCGAACTTTCCTTCCACCTCTTTATTATTTCCATTGGTCGAAGCATCCTTTGAACGGTCTGCCAAGTTCGGATAACGGTTCCCATTTCGATCATCAAAAGAGAGATAAGCCATCGGTTTGGCATATTGAATATCTGTTTCTCTTTTCACTTTCCATTTTTCAATGAGATGATTTTCCACCCTTTTGATCTGCTTGTCATTAAGGGCATTTGAAAAAATGAGGACCTCTCCGATCTCCCCATTCCAGTTATATTTTCCTCCGTGATTGCGGTCCCTGCCCATTCGACTGGCGATCACATTTCCCGTCGTGCGCAGGGAGACCACCGCCAGTTTGTTGGGATAGTTCGATTCGGCATTGGCTTCCATTCCGTTGATTCGCAGATTCCCTTTTCGGATATGTTCATGGGTATGCTGGGGGTGCCAGAATTTGTCCCCGTTGGAATAAAAATGATGAGCGTTCGGATGACATAGGGGAGAACCGGAATTACCCCTGGTCTTACTCATTACCCAGAAAACGGTCCGGATATTTTTGATTTCCTTAAACTGATGATAATCATTCGAATTGGAGTGATACCTGACCACCTGTAACCCGCTGTTTTTATGAGCCTCCGGCTTGGGTGAGGCGTGCCGGGTGGCATGGTTCTGATTTCCACTCAGATCATTCCAGGTTCCGGAAGTACTATTGTATTCGTTGGCATCGAGCCAGAGGGAAGGTTTAAGGCTGAGCAGATTAAGATCGGTTTTAGTATTATTCTGGTCCGCCTGCCTTATCGGTTTGGAATAATAATGGGCAAGACCAATCGTCTCGGCTTTGACTTCATTAATCCAACCGGCAAAGGCGGTATCCACATCTTTTGATTGATTGAATAACTCAAGGTTTTCCTGTGCCGATTTGATTTTCTGATCATTGGGAAGATCTCCCAATTCCAGGGTAGGTGTGGGCACGGAACCGGTGAAGTAGGAATAGAGCCCTGCCTCGTCGATATTGTTAAAAAAGGCGGATAACGAAAAATAATCCTTCTGGGTAACGGGATCGTACTTGTGATCATGGCAACGGGTACACTCCATGGTGAGTCCAAGAAAGGCGGTGCCAAAGGTATGCACCCGGTCCGCTACATATTCGATTCGGAATTCTTCCGGTACGCTTCCACCCTCGACCTTTTGAGGGTGCAGTCGATTGAAACAGGTCGCGAGGATCTGATCCCGTGTGGCATTGGGTATAAGATCTCCAGCAATCTGTTCGGTCACAAACTGATCGTATGCCTGATTTTTACGAAAAGACTGAATGACCCAGTCCCGCCATTGCCAGACATTTCGGTTACGATCCACCTGATAGCCATAAGTGTCGGAATATCGTGCCACATCCAGCCATTCGGAAGTCATACGCTCGGCATACTCGTCAGTATTGAGGAGTTGATTGACCACTTTTTCGTAGGCATCCTTCGATGCATCTGCCAGAAAAGCGTCCACATCATTTAACGAGGGCGGTAGTCCGGTAAGGTCATAAGTAACTCTTCGTAACCAGGTAATTTTATCCGTTTCCGTACTGGTATGAAGGGGGGACTTCTCGAGCAGGGTGGAGATGAAATGATCAATTTCATTCTTTGGACTGGGATGTTTGGACTCGGGTACATCTACAGATTGAGGCAACGCCTGAAAAGACCAGTGCTTGTCATATTTACCACCCTCCTTGATCCATTGATCAATTAGTTTTTTCTCTGCTTCCGTTAGGGGCAGCTTACTTTCGGGAGGGGGCATCACATCGATTGCATCATCACTATAAATACGCCAATGAATTTCAGAATCTTCCAGGCTGCCCGGAGTTAGTCCCACAAATCCATTATGCTCCTTTATCGCCTCCTCAAAAGAATCAATCCGGAAATCAGATTTCTGGTTCTTTGCATCCGGACCATGGCACTTGTAGCACTTATCAGAAAGAATAGGCCTAATTTGTCGGTTGAAATCGACCTTACCCATTAAAACCAATACAGGAAGGATCAGGAGAACCGGAATTCCTGCGAACAGATTAAAAGCTTTAAACATTTTTATTGGGAGGAGAATAAAAACAAAGAATATAAAATTACACTCTCAAGACAAAAAGATTTTTCGCTCAGTTTTTAAATTCTGGATTTTTTCTGGGTAATTTTGCTCCGTCTGCTTTTAATCGGGCAATGAGTTCGCTCTCCAGTTTTTTAACGAGTCCGGGTTTACTTTCGGCGAGGTTATTCGCTTCCCCCAAATCGTTCTTCAGGTCATAGAGTTCATAAATCCCTTCCCAGAATTTAATCAATTTGAAATCTCCTTTCCGAATAATGGAGTAGGGACCGGGAGCATGCCGGTAATGCGGGAAGTGCCAGATCAGGGTTTCCCGTTTTGGGGATTTCTTTCCTCCACTGTTTAAGTGTTTCGTCAGGGAGAGCCCGTCAATGGGCCGGTCCTTGGGCAGTTCGGTTCCAGTTGCTTCCATAATGGTGGGAAATAAATCGATCGAAGAAACCGGAAAGTCCGACTTTTTGCCTGCCGGGATTTTGGCCGGCCAACGGGCAAGGAAGGGAACCCGGATTCCCCCTTCATAACAGTATCCTTTGCCGCTCCTCAGGGGAGCATTTTCAGTGGGACCACCATTGCGGTCGAGCCCGCCATTATCACTGGTGAAAATAATCAGGGTGTTGTCGTCAATTCCGTGCTTCTTCAATTCGGCGAGCATGTCCCGCATACAGTCATCAATTGATTCCACCATCGCGGCATATTTCCGGTTCGTTTCCGACATACCCTCCTTAAATTTGTATTTATCGGCCACTTCCTGAATCGCCTGGATTGGGGTGTGCACCGCGTAGTGGGAAACCTGGATGAAGAATGGCTGGTCTTTCCACTGGCGGATCAGTTTGACCGCTTCATCCGCTTCCCGGTGAGTTAAATATTCTCCTTTCTTCCGACCGGGTAATTTATGAATGCCGGCCCGAATGGTGGGGTGCTTATGTTTTGGGTTATTATAGGGATCAAAAAACGATGGGGGCTGTCCATAATCACATCCACCAAAGTTTTCATGGTATCCCTGATTTTCCGGGTACCAGGCTTCATCCCCAAGGTGCCATTTTCCAATGTATGCGGTTTTGTACTTATTTTTTTGCAGGGCTTCCCCAATCGTGATTTCGGAACTTTCCATCCAGTATGGATTGGGTGGGCAGAGCAGTTTTCGGTTTTTCCCACCGACATATTCCGTCGGGTTTTTCTCGGGTGTTCCCAATCCACCCCGCTGGAAAAGGGACCGTATCCAGTCGGTCACCCCGAGGCGGTGAGGATAACGACCGGTTTGCACTGCTGCACGGGTGGGAGAGCATACCGCACAGGCGGCATATCCATTGGTAAAAAGTATTCCCTCCTTGGCCAGCCTGTCCACATTCGGAGTCCGGTAAAAGTCCGATCCCTGACAGCTCAAGTCCATCCAGCCCATGTCATCGACAAGGACCAAAATAATATTTGGTTTGGCACTCTCTTTGGCGGCATCTGTATTCACCGAGCAAAAAAGAAGGCTGAAAACGGATAGTAAAACAAGATTTCTCATACTCTTATCATTAGCTATTCGAGATATTCGGTGCAAGCTCATCACAAATGGGGATTCAAAAAATTTCATCCACCCTGTGATCCCGAGAGTGTAGTGCACCCTTTATTTCACAACCTTGTCATCGCGAGGGCGTAGCCCGTGGCGATCCACTGTGAACCAGTAACGAA
>JGI20159J14440_10003412_pt1 | contig 10288 bp, 9 predicted proteins | sample COG_09_FD_14440 | JGI IMG/M metagenome (IMG submission 14440) | reverse complement strand
TGATGGCCAGACCAAGCGCTGCCAACAAAAGAATAGAGCCCAAGCTGACACCAGTAAACAACTGCGCCAACACGTTGCTGAACAACAAAGCTCGATCGACGGCCGCGAGAGATGCCTTCAGCGTTTTCTGAACACCCTCGTCCAGCTCGCTCGCCTGCGCTTGCAAGAGCAACGGCCGAACAACGGCGCGCTTAGCCTCACCCAGCTTGCGTGCAGCGTCTAAGCGCACCGCGACATCGTCGCTTTGCAGGGCAACCGCCGCACTTGCTAGCAGCAACAGCTGCTGCGTTTCGTCCGAGAGCTTTGCCTGGGCAAGCGCCCGCTGCAACAGAGGGAGCTGTGAGAGTTGCGGGTCGTCAAAGGCGCCCCGTTGCAGAATGCGCGCCGCAGCCAATTGCTGGTCGGGTGTCCCGCGCAGCACATCGACACCTGCAAGCGCCACCTCAATAGCCCCGCGCAAGCGGTTGTTTACTGACGCATCTTCTGCCATGTCAGTGAGCCTCACGGGCGCACCGCTTACCGCGTCAACGGCCTGCTCGTCGTTCGCAATCAGTACCATCTCTTCCTGAATGCGCACACGGTCCTCCCCTAGAGCGCGTATCAGCGCATGCGCTTGCGCGTCGTCGCCGGCTGAGAGCTGGCTCATCAACGCAATGCGCTCATCGTTATCGCCGGTCGCCAGCAGCAGCGCATCTGCGGCCGTTAGCGCCTGGGCAGTACCGGTGAAAGTCAGCAATGCAGCCGCAAGCAGACGCGAAATAAGAGAAGTCAGGGACACACACATGACGTTCGGGCCAGTCTAAAGTTCTTTGCAGGAGGACACGTGCCCAGACCAAACCAGAATGCTTGGCTGGGCACTTGCCTGAGAGCGCGGCGCCCCCAATGCGGTGGGCGCCAGCAGTCTTTACTTCATCATGGGAACGTTCTTCTTGCCTTTATTTTCGGCAATGTAGTCACTCCAAGGGTCAGCAACCACGGGGCCTTTTGTCTTCCAGACCACGTTGAATTGACCATCCGCTTTCACCTCGCCAATAAAGACAGGTTTGTGTAAGTGGTGGTTGGCTTTGTCCATGGTGCTCATGAAACCGCCGGGAGCTTGGAAGGTTTGTCCAGCCATCGCCGCAATGACCTTGTCGGTATCTGTCGTGCCGGCTTTGGCAACGGCCTGCGCCCACATGTTCAGACCAATGTAGGTGGCTTCCATAGGGTCGTTGGTCAACGGCTTGTCCTTGTGACCAGCAATGCCCTTGGCCTTGGCGTATGTCGCCCATTTTTTCTTGAACGCGGTGTTGGGCGTATTCTTGATAGACATGAAATAGTTCCATGCCGCCAAGTGGCCGACCAGCGGCTTCGTGTCAACGCCGCGCAACTCTTCCTCACCAACGGAGAACGCCACCACAGGCACATCGCTCGCCTTCAAGCCGGCGTTACCCAGCTCTTTATAGAAAGGCACGTTGGAATCGCCGTTGATGGTTGAAATGACGGCGGTCTTTTTACCTTCGCTTGCAAACGCTTTCACCTTAGAGATGATGGTTTGATAATCGCTGTGACCGAAGGGTGTGTACTCTTCCATGATGTCCGACTCTGGAATACCTTTGGACTTCAAGAAGGCACGCAAGATTTTGTTGGTCGTGCGCGGGTAAACGTAGTCGGTACCCAACAACACGAAGCGCTTGGCGGATCCGCCGTCTTTGCTCATCAGGTACTCAACGGCAGGAATAGCCTGTTGGTTAGGCGCCGCACCGGTGTAGAACACATTCTTGGAGAGTTCTTCCCCTTCGTACTGCACAGGGTAGAACAACAGGCTGTTCTTTTCTTCAAACACCGGCAATACGGATTTTCGGGACACTGATGTCCAGCAACCAAACACCACCGCGACCTTGTCTTGATCGATCAATTGCTTCGCCTTCTCTGCAAAGAGTGGCCAGTTAGAAGCAGGGTCAACGACCACAGGCTCTAATTTTTTACCGAGCACGCCACCGTTGGCATTGATCTCGTCAATCGTCATGAGGACAGTGTCCTTCAACACCGACTCAGAAATAGCCATGGTGCCAGAGAGACTGTGTAAAACACCCACCTTGATGGTGTCTGCGGCTTGCGCAAACGTTACATAAGTGAGGGTGCCAGTAGCGATAGCGGCGGCTACGGCCAGCGACTTGAGGTTGCCACGTCGATTCATCATTTCAATACTCCAGTCAAGTAAAAGTGGTTGAGCGATACCTGTTTGATATGCCCCCAACACCTCGCAAGAGCCATGCCATGGGTCACACACGCTTTATGCACAAGTGAAGTGCAAAACCCCTCACCTTTGCAGCTTTTAAAGAAGCGCCGCACCTATAAACGCCCATCGACNTGTGCGTCGCACTGAAATGATGCGCCGCAACATTTCAAAAAATCAACACTTGCTGAGGGCTCACCTAAACTCCCTTAAAAACTGTAGGAGACCATTCATCGATATGAACCAAACACAATTAAACGTACTGGGTACCGCTTTTGATCCCNTGCGCCTATGACGCCTTAACGGGCTTCTATCGGGACAGTTTTTGCAACACCGATGAGGTTTTATGGCGCAAGTTGGGTGCGCAGATTTACGCCTTACCCAAAATAGAAGTCGACACCCGCACATACGTCACCGACAAAAAAGGTATTGGCGTTTTTGATTCAGACAACGACCGAGACGAAGGCGAAGACTATTCCGACCAGCGCTATCATGAAAGCCTGAGTGATCAAACCCAGCGGATGTGTATTTTGGAAGAGGTAAATCGATGCTTGAAGTAAGGAAAAGAATCCTAGAGCTCGTGCTGGTACGGCGCTTGTCTTGCTCCCAATTTTAAGCCGTGATGTTGATTGACCAACACGTCGCAAACCATGACCACTTATTCGTAGTTGAGGAGTTTTGCTCGTATGGTATTCCACATAGCAGACGTGCAAGCTTTAGATTCTTCAGTACAAAAGTGGCCGAAGGGTTTGCGTGAGCTCCGGCCGGGCTACGAGTTTACTGCTGGCTGGTCGTGATGCGGTCGCACGAGATAGCACACAGCCGATTCGGCAGTTTTAAAGAGTTCAATGAAACGGGTTAACTCTCCAGTGCAACCAATCAGCTAGGGACAAAAAAGGCTTATCGTTAGACCGATATTGCGCATCGTCTTAATGAGTAAATTGTGCTTGTTCTACTTACTGACCACTCGCCCTCTTGCCTCTCCCTCTTGCCTCTCCCTCTTGCCTCGCCGTTACTGCAGCGAGTCGAGTTGATTTTGGGCTCGAACAATTTGCTCGCAGCGGCGCGCGCGCCAGGGATTAAGCAACTACCACTCACAGATAGCTTGGCGCTGCCGCTGAAATAGAACGACGTTTTAACCCCGAAACCTTGGCAATCTCAGTTCATAACCAACCCGCCGTCCACCACCAAGTTTTGCCCGGTGATGCCGCGCGCCAACGGGCTCAGTAGCATGACCACTGCGTCAGCCATTTCTTCGGGCGTCGTCACTTGACGTAGCGGAGTGCCGGCGGCGATCATGTCAAAGACCTCATCCGGGGTCGCTGCGCTGGCGTCAGTGCTGCGTAGCAAACCACCCGACACCATGTTGACGCGAATGCCCTGCGGCCCCCACTCTGCGGCGGCGGTGCGTGTGAGCGCCAACAGCGCGCCTTTCGCTGCTGTGTAGTCGTGATACGGCACCACCGGGTTTTGAAATAAATTGGTACCAATATTCACCACCTGACCGCCACCGACCGTCTGCATGCCACCGCGGCAGGCCTGCAGGGTATTGAGACTGCCCCGCACGGCACCGTCGATTTGCAATTGCATGGCATCCCAAGAGATGGTGTCCAAGCTGTGTCGTGCATCACCGTTGAATTGGTAGTTGACCAATGCGTTGTTCACCAGCGCGTTGACAGGCCGACCAGCCCAATCGACGGCCTGACGCACCATGGCCTGTACCTCGGCGGCAGAGCGCACGTCCGCGCGGATCGCCAAAGCGCGCTCGCCCAACTCGGCGACCAATGCTTGGGCGGCTTTTTCGCTTTGCCAGTAATTGACGATGACGCGCGCGCCGTGACGGGATGCCGAGCGGGCAATGGCGGCGCCAAGGCCGCGGCTGGCACCCGTAATGAGCAAAGTAGTGTTTTCAAGCATGGGGATTCTCCAAAGGCATCAAAGGCCGGGGGTTGTGAAAGTGGTTGAGCGGTCCATGACCCGAGCCTAAGCGCAGGTCGATACCGGCAAGCAGAGCGCAGCGTACCCAGTGGTGCGCTGCGTCCACAGCGTCCACAAGGTCAAGGCCTTGCGCCAAAAAAGCAGCGATCGCCGAGGACAGGCTACAGCCCGTACCGTGCAAGTTACGACTGATCAGGCGCGGAGCGCTGCGTTGCCAGCACACACCGCTCGCATCGACCAAGGTGTCAGTCATGCGTGCGGTCTGCAAATGGCCGCCCTTGACCAAGACCGCGCGTGCGCCTTGGTCTACTAAGGTTTGCGCGGCATTCAAGGCGTCTTCCAGCGTGTCGATGCGTCGCTCCACCAGTAGGCCGAGTTCGTCCAAATTGGGAGTGATCAACGTGCAAGCGCCAAACAACTGTTCGCGCAAACGCCGCACCGTGGGCAATGTGATCAACGCATCCCCGCTGGTAGCCACCATCACCGGGTCGAGCACGGCGGGTAGTGGGTGGTGTTGCAGGGCTTGAGCGACCACGTCCACCGTGGCTTCGTCGTGCAGCATACCGATCTTCAAAACATCGGCGCCAATGTCGCCGAGCACCGACGTAATTTGCTGCGCCAAAAACGCCGGCGGCGCGGCGTGAATGGCTTGCACGCCTAGGCTGTTTTGTGCCGTCAGGGCAGTGACCGCGCTCATGCCGTGGCAGCCCAATGCAGCCAAGGTTTTAAGGTCAGCTTGGATGCCCGCCCCGCCACTCGAGTCTGAACCCGCGATGCTGAGAACGCGCGGCACGCGCCAGGGCCTAGCGTCGGACATCAGGCTGCGCAACTGCGTAACGGCCGCACCGGTATCGGCAGCGTCGCTGATGGCGCGCACCACCGCCACGCCATCTACTCCCGTGTCCCAAACTGCGGGCAAACGCGCAGCGTCGATGCCGCCAATAGCCACCAAGGGCGAACGCGTGGCCAAACGCGCCCGGCGCAGACCCTCAAGACCCCAAGCAGGCGCGGTGTTTGTTTTGGTCGGAGTGTCGAACACGGGACTAACCGCCAAGTAATCGGCAATAGCTACGTCCGCGCTGGCTAATTCAGAGGGGTGCTCGAGTGACAGGCCAATCACCGCGTGTTGGCCCAAGGTTGCACGGGCCTCAGCAAGCGGTGTGTCGCTTTGACCCAAGTGCACGCCATGGGCACCGGCAGCCAGCGCCACGTCCACACGGTCGTTCACGATCACCAACACCCGCCACGGCCTTGCCAAACGCATCAAGGTTTGGGTGCGCTTGATTAAGGTTTGGGTGTCGCTGCGTTTATCGCGCAGTTGTATACAGCCGACGCCACTTTGCAACGCGTCGATCACGCGGGCTTGACCTGTGTCGCTATCTAGGTCGCTACCGTCCATCACCCAATACAAGCGCAGCCGCTGGCGCAAATCGCGCGGGTCGCGTGCGTTCACGCCGAAGCCTCGGCTCGCAAGGTGGCGGCCAATTCGGCCTCGGTTAGTGTGCTGGCTACGTCCAGCAAAACGGTGGCGTAGCCGCCGGTACCGGTGTGGGGGGCAATGCGTTCGGCCGCAATCTGCCCTACGACGCCCCAGTACGCCATGGCACTGGCGCACGCGCGCCAGGCATCAGGCTGCACAGCAGCAAACGCGCCCACCAAAGCGCTAGCCGAGCAGCCCACGCCAGTCACACGGGTCATGAGCGGGTGGCCATTGCGCAGCACCGCGTGACGGCCATCTGGTGCCAACACATGGTCTTCGGGCCCTGACACGCACACCACGCAGCCGTTGCGCTGAGTCAGCGCTTGCGCAGCAGCTAGCGCACGCTCCACCGGGTCGGTACTGTCCACGCCCTTGGTATTCGCAAACTCACCCGCCAAGCTCATGATCTCGGAGGCGTTACCGCGCACCAAGCTGGGTCGGCGCTCCATCAGGTCGGCCAATACGCGGTTACGGTAGTCGCTTGCCCCAGCGCCCACGGGATCAAGCACGCTGGGTTTGCCAGCCTCGTACGCGGTGTCCAAAGCCAATTGCATGGCGGGAACCCAATGCGAATCGAGCGTACCGATGTTGACTACCACCGCGCCCGATATACGCGCCAGATCAGCCACCTCTTCGATGGCGTGTGCCATTATTGGTGAAGCCCCAGCGGCTAACAAAACGTTTGCGTTGAGGGCGGTGACCACCAAGTTGGTCACGCTGTGCACCAAAGGCGCCTGCGTCCGCACAGCACAAATGTCAGCCCAGACGGCGTCAAGATAAGAGTCGTTTGTTATGTTCACCGCATGCCTTTTAAATAAGAAGACAGGTCGCAGCGACAGTGAACACGGACCCCAAGGCGGCTCCGGCTTTCCTACGCTGGTATGACCCAGATCAGGTTCGAAGGGTGTTTCTCAGCCCAAAAAGGGCACCCCTAGCCAAATTGTTGAATTTTCAACAGCTTCTATTATGTCTGAAAGTGGAAAGTTCGGTAAGCGCGAATGTCAAGTTGCCTTGACTGGACGAAACCATTCGATAATTCTTTGCGTGACGAGTTGCGGTTGCTCGCGGTGTAAAAAATGCCCTGCTTTATCGATCAACTGGAAATCGTATTCAGCCTGGAAATATTGCGATTGATCGTCCATGAGTTCGGCCCGCAGGTCGTCAGCACCACACAAAGCCAACGTAGGTACGCTGATAGACCGCCCCATCAATGACCGAACCGAATCCAGCTGCGGGTCTGCAGTGGGTGCGTCAAACATGGCTCGGTAGTACGCCAGTGATGCCGCTAAAACACCCGGCTGTTTGAGCGTGTCTTTGACCGATCGGATGTGTTGCGCATCCGTAAATCCCTCGGTTGTCCAATAGGACCACAGGTAATCTATAAATGCCATGTCGTCGTGCAACAGCGCTTCTTCAGGTAGATCCTTCATTTGAAAAAACCACCAATGAAACGATCGATGTAAGTGCTTGGGTATGCGTAAACTTTTAGCCACCTCGGTTGGATGCGGCACCGCCATCAATACCGCGCGCACGAAGCGCTCTGGATAGGCCGCGAGCAAGCTGTATCCGATGATGGCGCCCCAGTCTTGCCCAACCAAGTAGCATGGTTCGTCGGGACTGAGCGTTTCGATCAATGCCGCGAAATCACTGACCAGTGCCGCCTTGTCATAACGGGTTGCGTGCTGAACCTCAGTCGGTGTGTAACCCTTTAAAAATGGCGCAACAGCCCGGTAGCCTCGCTCGGCGATCGCTGGTAACTGGTGGCTCCAGGTGTGGGCGTTGTCAGGAAAGCCGTGAAGAAAAAGTACCAACGGGCCAGAGCCCTGCGACAGATAGGCGAAGTCGACACCGTTTGCGCTAACCTGACTGATCATTTGGGCTATCCCCTCTCACCGTTACGCGGGAAATCGTATAAAACCGCAGGGTTCTCAACCAGCACCTGTTGGCGCTGTATGGGGTCGGGCAACCATCGACCGATCAGGTCAACAAGGTCGGCATCGTTGGGCATGGTGCCTTTCAGCATGACATGCGGCCAGTCGCTTCCCCAGACCAGCCGATCCGGCGCTGCCGCCAACAAAGCATTCACCCACTCGTCGCAGGGCGCATAGGGCAACGGCTCCCGCGTCAAACGGTAAGGGCCCGTGAGTTTCACCCATGCGCGACCCGTCGCCATTAACTGCAACAGCGCCTGAAAGCCTGCATCTGCCACATTGCGGCCGATCGTGGGATACCCTAGATGCCCAAATACCACCGGCACTGCCAGCGTCTGCAACGCCATCAGTTCCTGCGGATACGCGTCGACATGAGCTAACAACTCCAAATGCCAGCCCATCGGTGCAATGCGTTCCGCCAGCGCGTGAAGCATTGCCATGGGTAACGCACCACCGGCATCGTGTCGGTCAACCAAATTAACGCGCAAGCCACGCACACCGGCCTGATGCCAATGAGCAAGTTCTTCCGGCGCCACGCCCTCATGCGCAACCGCAACGCCGCGCAGTCGGTTCGGATCGAGCGCCAAGGTGTCGAGCAGTAGCCGGTTATCCGCCCCGTAGATGCTCGGCTGTACCAGCACGGCACGCTGCAATCCGGTGCGCGACAACATGTGCAGATAGTCCTTGGCCACGCAATCGAACGGCGTGTAGACACGCGCTGCTGACAGCGGGTACCGCGCCAGCGGGCCAATAACGTGGGCGTGAGCGTCGCAGGCCCCTTCCGGTAGACGCAGCCCGGGTTGCCGCGGATGAAAATCCGGAGCGGCACACGGCGGCGCCATATCGGGTGTCGGTGCCGGTGTCTGTGTTGGCGTGCTCACTGATGGGGCTTATCGGCTGAAGCTAACGACGCGGCTTGGGTGGAAATAAAGTCAAACAGCAGTTGCGTGAATTGTGCTGGCTTTTCGATGTTGGCCAGATGAGCGGCATCGTCGATAACATGCAACACTGCCCCCGGAATCTCGTTTTCTAAAACCTGCGACTGCGCTAGGGTGCACGCCGGGTCCTCGCGCCCTACGATCACTTGTGTAGGCGCTTTAATCTGTTTGAGTAAGTGCGTCTGCGACATATCACGGACCGCTGAAGCGCAGCCGATATAGCCGTCAAGCGGCGTCGTGAGGATCATGCGCCGGACCTCATCGATGGTGTCAGCCGAGTTGGCAACGAAGTCGGGGACAAACCAGCGCTTAATCGTTCCGTCGACCAAGCCGGCAATGCCCTTTTCACGTGCGGTGCTCAGACGGTCATTCCACATCGCTGGCGTCGGCATCTCACTGGCTGTGTCGCACAGTGACAGTGACAGTACCTTATCCGGATGACGAATCGCAAGCTGTTGGCCGATCATGCCGCCCATTGACAGGCCAGCAAAGTGCACGGCGCCGACACCAGTGAAAGTGATCAGGGCGGCGGCGTCATCGGCGAGCTGCTCAATGCTGTAGGGCGCAGCGGTCACCTCCGATTCACCGTGACCACGTGTGTCATACCGCAACACCCGAAACGCAGCGAGCAGCGCCGGCAACTGCGGCGTCCACATGCTGAGGTTGGACATCAGACTGTTTGACAACATGACGACCGGCGCATCAGGCGGGCCTTCAAGTTCGTAATGAAGTCGTACGCTGGGTAGATCGGCTATTGGCACGTTCGGAGTCCTTTATGTCGTGGTTAGAGATTTGACGAAATGAGTATAAAGACCTCAACACAATACGTCTGTCTCGTAATAAACCTGCCGCTACGCGCGGGGATTAAGCACAACCGTAAATTCAGACTGGACGAATTCACACCAAGGCAGCGACTGGCCATGGCTGCATAACGTTTCTGCTTATGAGACGCCTGCAAAAGGGGAGGATTACCGGTTGACTTCTGGTGGGTCAGTCTGAGTGCTCGATCGCCACTGTTGCGTTGGAAGTCGGTCACGCGCTATCGATCTGAGTTTTCGTCCTGCATCAAGCGGATGACCAACTTCAACCGTTGCAATGGATCTAATTCACTGAGAAGTTGCAGTTTTGCGTCTACGCTAACGGGTAAAGCCTCTGCATAGCGATTCGCTAACCACCCACATTGATCCAGCTGATAAGGTGGGAAGATAGATAGCTCGTCGATCACACCTTGTCGCTGTGCCGACGCGATGACCTTGCCAAGCCTGTCAGCATAAGCCTGCAAGTGAGCGGGAACCTCTGTCGATGGATCTTGCGCCAGATAAGTCACATCGCCTTGCCAGACGCCAAGGTTACCCACTATGGGGTTATCCAATTTGAAGCGCAAGCCTCCCTGGCACACAACACGAAACAACGTGGGTTGCACTTGCTCAAATTTCTGAATGTGTGCCATGCAACCTACGCTATGAAGTGTAGGTACTTGGCCGGGCATCTGAACTTCTCTGCCGTGTTTAATCGACACCACGCCAAAAGGCAGTTGCTGTTGATGGCATCGCTTAATCAGGTCGAGGTAACGCACCTCAAATATTTGAAGAAGAAGCGTTCCCTCAGGAAACAAAACGCTCGAGAGGGGGAATAGTGGAATAGTGTGATGCACGAGTACTGGTTATTTCCGCATTTTGTTAGATGCAACAGCAGTCATCAAGTGAAGATCATTCGAAGCATCTAATCGGTCGGGAAATTTTACTTCGTCCGAGCGCCCAACTAGGATTTAAAAGCGCTACTG
>JGI20159J14440_10003405_pt1 | contig 10300 bp, 6 predicted proteins | sample COG_09_FD_14440 | JGI IMG/M metagenome (IMG submission 14440) | reverse complement strand
TTGAATCGAACCGATAATAACAACATCGGGACGAACAGTGCTTTTGGAGGCGTTCAATCCGACGCTTTCGCATACGACCCGCTAACGCCCGTTTACGACGATGCAGGACAATACGGATTTGCCCAATCACCTTGGGTGCAAAAAGAGTACATCAATCCAATAAGCCGACTGTGGTTGATCAACGGTGACAGCAAGTCTGACCAAATGATCGGTAATTTCTTCCTCGAGGCAGAAGTGCTCGATGGATTGAGATTGAAGACGGACTTTGGCTTCGATTTGAATTGGTGGGATTACAGAAGTTTCGTGCCGACTTATGACTTTCACATAGCCGCGCAAAACTTGACCAATGATGTTTACCAGGGTTCTGGAAACTTCCAAGGGATGCAATGGGAGAATACAGCAAACTACACGCGCACCCTTGATGACAAACACAACATTGATTTCCTTGTTGGAACGTCGTACCGAGCGAATCAATTTCGCCAGCTCGGAGGGTCCTCTTCGAACATTCCAATGGACAATCAGTTCAATCCAAATTTCCAGTACCTCGATGCGGGTCAGGACACCTTGGACTTGACCTTCGGCGGAGCCTCAGTGGACTACGCATTGATCAGTACATTCTCGCGCTTGCTTTACAACTACGATGAGAAGTACCTGTTTTCGGCGACCATCCGGCGCGATGGGTCCTCGAATTTTGGTCCAGGCAACCAGTTTGGAATTTTTCCATCCGCTTCGGTGGGATGGGTCGCATCAAAAGAAGATTTCGTGCAAGACATTGACGCCATTAGTTTCTTGAAACTTCGTGCGTCTTGGGGGATCAACGGCTCCGACCGAATTGCTCCTTTGAGCTACGTAAGCCGCATCGAAAATGTGTTCACCTATGCACTTGGAACAGAAGATCAGGTGTTGAATACGGGCTCTGCGCTTGCCACGCCAGCCAATCCAAATGTGAAATGGGAAGAGAGTGAGCAAATCGATATTGGCATTGAGCTCGGGTTGTTTGACGATAAGCTTTCTGTCGAGGCAGATATCTATCAAAAGACCACAAAGGATTTGCTGATGACTCAGCAGATCCCTGGATATATTGGTGCTACGAACAACCCAACTTCAAATTTGGGTGAGATTAGGAACCGCGGAATTGACCTGGTGTTGGGTTACCAAACCGGGAAGGGAGATTGGAAATTAAAGACGCAATTGACCTATACCCACTTCAAGAATGTGGTTATTAACGTCGCGGGAGAAACGGGGTATCTCAATGGATGGGGATGGCCTGTGCGCAACACTCCGATTTCGCGAATGACCGAGGGATACGCCGTTGGACATTTCGTCGGGTATGAGGCGGATGGAATTTTCCAAAACGAGGCGGAGATTTTCACTCACCTGAACAATGAGGGCGATTTACTGCAGCCCGATGCGGCTCCTGGAGACATTCGCTTTCTTGATTCGAACGGAGACGGCATCATTAATTCGGATGACATCACGGATATCGGGACTCCTTGGCCGAAGCACATCATTGGGATGACCGCCAACTTCTCCTACAAGGACTTCTACGTCAGTGCTATTTTCAATGCGCAATTGGGCCATGAAATTTATCGAACGTATGAGCGGTCTGATGTTACCTTTTCCAACTATCAATCATTTTGGTTGAACCGATGGACTCCGGATAATCCAAGCGAAGAACTGCCTCGATTGACATCGACGGACCCCAATAACAACCAGCGGCCTTCTTCTTTTTATGTAGAGGATGGAAACTTCTTGCGCATGCGCAACTTGCAAATTGGATGGAATGTACCGGATAACATCGCCTCCAAAGTGAACATGAAGAATGTGAAAATCTACCTGACGGGAAACAACATTTTCACCATCACGAAGTACCGTGGGTTTGATCCGGACATTGGCACCAGCGGTTGGATTCTCGACACGGGAATTGATAAAGGATTCTACCCCAACAACCGATCATTTGGTGCTGGCCTAAACGTTTCATTCTAAAGTGCAAAAGACCATGAATAATTCACTGAAAATAGCATTCGTCCTTTCAGGATTTGTCCTCATCGCTGTGGCATGCAACAAGGAACGGTTGGAAGTCGATCCTGTCAATCAGTTTTTGTCGAGCAACTACTATGAGACGGAGGAACAAATTTACTCGACATTGATTGGAGCATACGACCCCATTGGCTGGTCCATGGCCTTTGGTCAATGGATATCCCCGGTGATGTTTGGAGAGATTCGCTCCGATAATGCAAATGCAGGCGGGGATCCTTCCAATAACGATCAGCCGGGATGGCAGGAATTCGATGATTTCACCAACACGAACACGAACTTGGTCGTTCATCCGATGTACCGTCGCAACTACATCGGCATCAACAGAGCTAATTCACTCCTTGCTTTGGCACGAATGGAGTCGGATTTGGTTGATGTTTACAAGGCGGAGGCGAAGTTTTTGCGGGCCTATTATCATTTTGAGTTGTTTCGTCATTTCGGTCCCATTCCAGTTATCACGGAGCCTTTGACCCCGGAGGATGTGAACCTCGCTCGCAATACGCTGTCGGAGGTGATGCAGCAAGTGGTGCAAGATTGCCAAGAAGCTGCAGCGACGTTGCCTTTGATTGTTCCGACGGGACAGGAGGGAAGAGCGACCAAGGGGGCTGCGCTTGCATTAATGGGCAAAGCTTATTTGTACTGGGCTGACATGAAAGGAGACGATCCAGGTTTGTTCAGTGATGCTGCGGATGCTTTCCAACAAGTCGTTGATCTTGGGCTCTATGAACTCGTTGATGACATGCAGCAGTTGTACAATCTAGGTGAACGAAACACATCAGAATCAGTTTTTGAAATCCAGCACAATCCGCTTTATTCAAGTGATTGGGGCTGGTTTGAGGGAATAGATGGAAACGGCATGATTCAGTTGTGTGGAATTCGTGGGTTGTGCGACCAACATCCAACATTGGAGACTGGTTGGGGTTTCATGTCGGTCACCGAGGGGCTGTGGAATCACTTTCTGTCGGATGACACTTACCGACGAGATGTAGCAATTATATCCGAAGATGAATTGGCTCAGGATCTGGCAGATGCCGGCTTGAGTTGCGACCCGATTATTGACGCGACGCAGAACAATCCAATCGACTTCACGGGGTATTGGCAGGAAAAATATTCAAATTATAAGTCCTTTGCTGGCACCAATGTAAACGGCGGGAATGAGCACTTGACGAAGGCGCTCAACACCCATGTGATGCGCTATGCTGATGTGCTTTTGATGTTAGCCGAGGCGCTGCATCGGGGCGGTGGTGATGACATCTTATCCATGGCATACATCGACATCGTAAGAGAACGAGCAGCAGGTCCGGGGAACAATGCAGGGAACTTCCGAACGGCTTCAGAAGTAATGGCGGAAGAAGGAATGACATTGCAAGAATTGATTTGGTACGAGCGTCGCGCAGAGTTGGCGTGTGAGGGCGATCGATGGTTTGACTTGGTGCGTTCAGGACGCGCAGAATCAAGTTTATTCAGTGGTGACGCTGATAAGGAAGCCAACTTCAATGCAGATCACTTGTGGCTGCCCATTGCACTGGAAGAGACGGTTTTGGCAGATGGCCTTACCACCTACCCGGATGCTTCCCTTTTTAATTAAAAACAACTCAGAGTAAATACTCCAATCTTAATAAACCAATCATAGAATTTCATGAAGAATTATTTGAGAGCTTTTAGCATGCTTTTCATCGCAGCCGTGGCATTGTCAGGATGCCGCAAAGACGATGAGCCGGATCCGGCTGATGTCATCGCAAGTTTCCAATACGAAATCAGTGCAGAGAACTGGTCCGAAGTGGCGTTTGCGAATTACTCCCAGAACGCATCATCGTATGTATGGGATTTTGGTGACGGAGAGTCGAGCACGGATGAAAATCCTGTTCACGCCTACGCGGCAGGAGGTACGTATGAGGTTACGCTGACTGCAACAGGCGCTGCAGGATCTGCTGCCCGTTCCGAATCCATTACGCTGGTCGACCCGAATACGGCTGGTCAATTTTTAACCGGAACGGCTGGTAAGACATGGATTCTCGATCGCGAAGACATCGCACTGGGAATTGGCCCTGGCCCCGGAGATAATTCGTGGTGGTCGTTTGGTGGCGTTACGCCACTGAGTGAGCGGCCTTGCATTTTGGATGACGAATACACGTTCAATGCGGACGGAACCTGGGAGAAAAACACCATGGGAACTGTTTTTGTTGATTCGGATGCGAACGGCGGTTGGCTCGGCGTGTCGTTTGAAACGTGCTATGACGAAAGCGATGAGGGATTGTTTACCGGTCCAAATGGCGAAGACCTGAGTGCCTATGCCAATGGAGGAGACTACACCTTTGATTTCAATACGGCTCAGAATAGCATTACCATTGATGGATTTGGGGCCTACATTGGTTTGGCTCAAAAAACAGAGGCGGGTGACAATTACATCCCCGTTTCAAGTAAGACGTACCAAATCCTCAACATGGAGACGGGCGATATATCAGACCGAATGGAGGTTGCTATTGTGGGATTGGATGGAAGCTTCGCTTGGAACTTTTACCTGGTGAGCTATCACGATCCAGCGGATATTCCGCCGGTTCCAGCATCGGCTCCTGCGGCGAGCTTTACGTTTGTAAAGGAAGGAAACACAGTAGAATTCACGAATACTTCAGCGAATGCGACCACGTACAACTGGGACTTCGGTGACGGCAACTTTAGCACCGATGAAAATCCGGTTCACACGTACGCGGGTGACGGCGAATACACCGTGATTCTTACGGCAAGTGACGATGATTTCCAAAGCGACGAAGCCAGCCAAATCATCGTGATCAGCAATGCAGTGTTTACTGCAGCGGATATGTCGAGCCCAGAAGGCAAAGTTTGGAAGCTTGATGGCGAAGGTTGCTACATCGTTGGACCTGCCCAAGGCAGCAGCGAATGGTGGGGTGGATTGGATGCGGCGGGTGTGATAGAACGAGCGTGCCAAATGGACGATGAGTTCATTTTCTATGATGACGGAACGTTCCTTATTGAGACCCAGGGCGAAGTTTGGGCGGAAGGATACATGGGCGGATCGAATGCATGTGTTGCAGATGATTTGTTGAATCCTCCTTTCGACGTCTATGGATCGGGTACGCATTCCTTCTCAGCCACAGACGAAACAGTCACGGTGACGGGGCTTGGTGCTTACATCGGTTTCAATAAGGCATTTAACGGAGGAGAGTTGCCCAATGAAGGCACAGGCACTCCTGCGAGTGAAATCATGTACGAAGTATTTGAATACAGCAACGTTGACGGAGTCGAACGAGTCACCGTTACCGTTGACTATGGAGCAATGCCTGGCGAAGCATACTGGACGATGCGCATGATCGCCGAGTAGTGCTTCTCAGCATACGATAAGATCCACGTGAAAAGGGAGGTCGGTTTCAAAGCCGCCTCCCTTTTTTTCATGGATAGCCTCAGAGCTTTTCAAAACTGCGCCTTCGAAGCGGGGTGTCGACGCCACCCGTATGGTCGATGCTGTGGGGTTCGAACAATAAAACCCATGTTTCTTCATCCGCAACCGGACAATGTTCGACTCCTCGCGGAACGACCAAAAGCTGACCGGGTAAGAGCACCTCCGTGCGGTCGCGAAATTGCATTTCCAGCTTGCCCTTCACGACATAAAAAAGCTCGTCTTGGTCTGCATGGGCATGCCAAACAAATTCGCCTTCCAATTTGGCTAATTTCACATCCTGCCCATTCAGTTGAGCAATGATGCGGGGATTCCAATGGTCTTGGATCAGGTCAAATTTGGTCAGAAGATCAATTGGATTCATGGCGTCTTGACGGGGATGTTTGTACGTTCAATCAATCACCCGCATCATTGAAAAACGCGGATGTAGTCAATGGCCATGAATTGGGGAAAGGAGGTGGTTTCATCTGGATACCCGGGCCATTGTCCGCCGACAGCGATGTTCAAGATAAAAAAGAAGGGGTCGTCAAACGGATAATTCTGTGATCCACTAACGGAATTGTTGATGCTGAAAAAAGGAGTGTCGTCCAAGAGCCAAGTGATTCCGGATTCATCCCAATCGATGGAAAAAACATGAAATTCATCTGCAAACGATTCGGAGAAAGGGATATTGGTTCCTTGGCCAGTGTATTGATGTTGGGAGTAATCATCCCCGAAATGAACAGTTCCGTGCACGTAATTGGGGGAGGATCCAATCAGTTCCATGATGTCAATTTCTCCGCAAGCGGGCCAACCGGACGAAGGAAAATTCCCGCCCAACATCCATATGGCCGGCCAAATACCCTGTCCCTCGGGCAATACAGCTCTTACATCGATGCGTCCATACTGGAACTCTTGCAATCCGATTGATTTCATCCTCGCAGAGGTATAGCGCCAGCCCTCGTCAATGGCGACAATCATGAGGTTGCCGTTGGCAACATAGCTGTTGTCGGTGGAGGCTGTATAGTGCTGCAATTCCTGGTTGCCCCAGCCTGAAGCTCCTAGATCGTAGGTCCAGTTGGCTAAATTGATTTCATTTTCATCAAACTCGTCGGACCATACCATGGTGCGTCCTGCATAACTGTCTGCTGACGTATACCCTGCAGTCGTCACTTGGATGATGATGGTGTCGTCATTTTTAATCGTGCCGATTGCTTCTTGGGAGCCCCCTTCGAGAAGGGCATTTTCCGACCCCATGATGACCACACGAAATTGTTCGTCTTCTTCTTTGAATTCGTCCACAACGATTTCAACTTCAATGGAAGCCGCCGCCGTTCCTGCGGGAATCATGATGCTACCTGATACGTGAATGTAGTCCTCTCCCGGAAGAGCTGTCAGGGGTTTTGTTTCATAGTAAACCGTAACATCGCGGTCCGATGAAACATCTAATACGAGGGGAAACTCAAAGACGGAGTTCGCTGAATTTTCAAACCCACTGATGTCGACAGGAAATTGTACGGTGGGAACCAGCGTGTTTTGTTCTTCGTCCCGCGTGCACTGGTTGAGACTTCCGAGGAATAAAAATAACAGGAGTAAATTGAGTTGGCGCATGCAGAGTTCGGTGAAAATATCCTCAGATGGTGGGAAGGGTTGATTGAATTCGAAATTGAACAGTAATTTGACACTTATTGGACGAATTCAACCTAGTAATTGATGTAATTTACATCACAATTCGAATCGAGGTTTTTTAATTTTTCAAAATTTGGGTATATGAAAGGGAAGTGGAAGCTATTGTTTATGTCCATGCTGGCATTAACCATTGTCGAAACTGCGCGCGCTCAACATTTTTTGAGTACAAGTGGAACGGAGATTTTGAATGAATTGGGAGAACCTGTTTTGCTTAGAGGCATTGGGTTAGGGGGCTGGATGGTTCAAGAAGGATACATGCTTCAAACTTCAGGATTTGCAAATCCGCAGCATGAGATTCGAGCCACCATTCAAGAGCTCATAGGGGAAGAGGCGACCGATGAGTTTTATGCGGCATGGCTTCAAAATCATGCTCGAAAGTCGGACATCGATTCGTTGAAGGCGTGGGGCTTCAATTCGGTGAGGTTGCCGATGCATTACAACCTATACACACTGCCCATTGAATTGGAACCCGTGCCCTATGAAAATACATGGCTGGACATTGGTTTTGAGCTGACGGATAGCTTGGTCTCCTGGTGTGCTCAAAATGAGATGTATGTCATCCTTGATTTGCATGCAGCACCCGGCGGTCAAGGCTATGATGCGGGGATATCAGATTACGATTCATCAAAGCCCTCGCTCTGGGAGAGCATCCAAAACCGCCAGAAAATGGCAGCGTTGTGGAAGCGAATTGCAGAACATTACGTTGGCGAACAATGGGTGGCTGGGTATGATTTGCTCAATGAGCCCAATTGGAATTTGCCTGGAGGAAATGCACTGCGCAACCTTTACTATGCAATGCACCGACAGCATTCGAAGCGTAGACCCCGACCACATTTTGTTCATAGAAGGGAATTGGTTTGCCAACGATTTTACAGGCCTAACTCCGCCATGGGATGATCAAATCGTGTACTCACCTCACAAATACTGGAGTCACAACGATCAAGGATCGATGAACTTTGCTACCTCCATTCGAGACTCGTATGATGTTCCACTCTACCTGGGTGAAAGCGGGGAGAACTCGAATGTTTGGTTCCGAGATGCAATCCGTTTGTTGGAAGATGAAGGCATAGGCTGGGCATGGTGGCCGCTGAAGAAAATTGAAAGCATTTCGGCACCGATGTCCATTGTGAAAACAGACGACTACCAATATTTACTGGATTACTGGAGTGGAAGTGCTCCAGCACCCACGCAGGAGTTTGCGATTAATGCGCTCATGGAAATTGCCGAAGGATTGAAGGCTGAAAATTGCATGATTCAGGAAAATGTGGTGGATGCGATGTTTCGACAAGTTTATTCGGATGAAACCCGCCCTTTTACAAATCCACATCCGATTCCCGGAGTCATCCATGCGACCGATTTTGACTTGGGTACAGTCGGAAACGCCTACTACGACAACCAAGTGGCGAATTATCACGTGTCGACGGGAAACTATACCTCCTGGAATGATGGATGGCAGTATCGAAACGATGGTGTAGACATCCAGTTTTGTGATGATGCCGTCAACTCCAATGGCTTTAATGTAGGTTGGATTTCCAGTGGAGAGTGGATGAATTATACCGTTGATGTGGAGATCGGCGGGCTGTATGATGTGGAGTTCCGGGTGGCTGCGGATGGTGCAAATGGCGTTTTTCACCTGCAATTGGATGGCATCCCCATTACCCAGGGAATTTCAGTGCCTTCTACAGGGGGATGGGAAGATTGGGGGAGTGTAGTGGTAGAAGGTGTGCTCTTGACGGAAGGGGAGCAAACGCTGCGTTTTTACACCGATCAATCGGGGTTCAATTTGAACAGTTTTGATTTCGCGTTTACCGGGATCCTTTCGAACGAAGTGGATATGGACTACCTCACAGGCAAAACGCGGGGTCCGAGTCAAATTGCGCTGACCCTGAACAAGCCAATCGTTCAGCCGCTGATGGAATCGCCAAGCGTATTCACCCTTTATGCGGATGGTGAATCGATTCCTTTTTCTGCGATGGCGATGGATTCCGTCAACAACCGAACCATTGTCTTTGATTTGGATGAGTCGCTCAATGCGACCCAAGTGTTGAAAGCGTCGTACGCAGGAAATGCCATTACCTCCAACGATGGCAGCTTCCTCGTGGCTTTCGAGATGGAAGATGTGATCAATGATTTAGATTATCGGCATCCACTTCCTGGCTGGGTAGAAGCCGAAGCGTTTGTCTCTCAATCTGGAGTGGAACTTGAGAATTCTTCGGACGTGGGAGGCGGGCAAAATGTAGGCTACCTCGACCCCGGTGATTACTTGGAATACGATGTGCTTGTGGAGCACACGGGTGAATACACGGTCAATTTTCGTACAGCATCAGATTACGGAGACGGAGCCATGGAATTGCGGCTGTTTAGACCAAGTGGTGTTTCCACCTACTTGTGTGAAGCTCAGTTTCAGCCGACGGGTGGCTGGCAGTCTTGGGCCACTACAAGCGAGACGGTCAATATGGATGCCGGTATTTATCGGCTGAGAGTTGACATCACGAGTGCGCCGTTTAACTTCAATTGGATGGAGTTTAAATTCGAAGGCGACGAGGAGGAAGGTGGCGGCGGCAGTGAAGAAGAGGTGTTCGATCACCCGTTCCAAACAGTCATCACCTATCCAAATCCTTGCAGTACTGAAGCGACCATTGCATTTGGTTTGTACTTCCTTCAAGACTTAACCCTATCAATTTACGATAGCCGAGGACGCCCCATTTACGCTCAATTGTTTGAGGACGTGTCATCGTTTGAACACACCATTAACGTCGATGCGTGGGCTGCCGGTTTGTACCACGTATTCGTCTTGCGTGAGGACGGAACGGTGGATTCAGGTAAGTTGATTAAAATCAAGGAATAGCCAGCAGACTCAGCCCATCATTGTCGGATCCAACGCAAGGTGCGCTGGCGCTCCCCATCAACGATGCGGATGAGGTAAACCCCTTTGCTCGAAGTGTGCGGGTTGATGCGGGTTGATGTGCCGGGTTGTGCTTGGTGAATGGACGCGCCGTTGGGCTGGAAAACTTCAATGGTGGCATGCGGCGGGATTCCTGTGATTTGAAAATCTTCTGCTCCGGGATTGGGGAAAAGCGCGGTTTTCCATTCCTCTCGGCTGATGCGTTGCACGTCTGTGCTGGTGCATCCATCAATCCACGAGATGCCGTCGAGGTTCCAACTGGGCTCCAGGTTCAA
>JGI20159J14440_10003380_pt1 | contig 10342 bp, 9 predicted proteins | sample COG_09_FD_14440 | JGI IMG/M metagenome (IMG submission 14440) | reverse complement strand
GCCTTTCCCGCAAGGCGCCGAATACCCGATTTAGGTTGTTGGTCAGATTTTTGATCCATGGTTGATTCACTATCCTTGATTTAGGGTCACGGATTGCTGCACCCAACGCGTCCGCGCACGGCAGTGACAACAATCATTTCAACAAGCAGTAATGCGTTACAGATCACTCAGGAGACGGGATCTAATGTTTCAGCCTCAGCCAGGGGATAGCTCGGAACGACGCAATTGCGACCCGCGTCCTTTGCTTTATAGAGGTTATCATCGGCCAGTCGCAATAGATCCTCTGAGGTGGTGTTGCGGTCTTTGCCATCCCACCAAAAGTAACCAATACTGACGGTTAACTTGGCTCGAATCCCAGCATGGTTAAAGACGTGGTTCTGACATCTTTACAAATCCGTTGCGCCAATTCTTGTACGGCGGTCTCTGTTTCTTCGCGCACCAAAAAAACAAACTCTTCTCCACCGTATCGAGCAAGCAGATCATACCCTCGGATTTTAGTGGTTAACAGCATCGCAAGTTCTTTGAGGACGAAATCACCGTAGGCATGACCAAATCGGTCGTTGACCAATTTAAAATGGTCGATATCCATAAAGAGTAGTGCAAGCGAGGATTGCTTACGAAAGCTGTACTCATGCTCTTTCACCAACGCATCCGCAAAAAAACGCACGTTATACAGCTCTGTTAACCCATCACGAATCGCGAGTTGCCTTAGGGCGGCATGATAGCGCTCGTCTTCCTCGTCGAAGTATCGAAATTTAAAACTCACGCTTCCGAGTTCCAGGCGATCGCCATCCTCAAGCAACGTTAGATCCGTCAGCAGGGCGCCATTTTGAATAATAAGATTGTCGCGTCGAGAATTGATGCGCCAAGCGCCCGAATCATCTAACTGGAGTTCAGCGTGATGTCGATCAACACCGCGCATGGGCAGAAACAGACCGGCATCTTCATCACTACCAATGATCATCTTTGGGGCCGTTAACCGACATACCGTGCCCAATCCTTCCTCACTCGTAATAATCAAGCACGGAAACGCTTCTTTGACTGCAGATTTCAACAAAAATACTTCCTTGTCACTCAGCGCGAATACCATTTATAGCATGATCAACCACCATCCCAAAACGCCCAGCAATTGCCCCGGCAGCCTTAGGATCGGGTTTAACGAATGCTATTATTTACCAAACCGACGTTCTCGCTGTTGATAAATGCGAATCGCGCGCCAAAAATCAATCATTCGGAAAGCGGGCCAATAGACTTCAGTAAAGTAAAGTTCCGAGTAGGCACTCTGCCAGAGCAAAAAGCCCGATAGTCGCTCCTCACCAGACGTTCTGATAATCAGATCAGGGTCTGGCACGCCCACCGTATATAGATAATCGGAAAAACGCTGCTCGCTGATGTCCTCTATACTCAGGTCACCAGATTGCACCTCACCTGCAATCCGCTTTACTGCATCAATGATCTCAGCGCGTCCGCCGTAGCTTAACGCAATATTGAGTAAAAATTGATCATGATCCGCAGTCAGGGTTTCAACCAGATCAATCTGATCATTCATTGCCTGACTTAAATCCTCCCGCCGCCCGATAACCTTCACCTTGACGCGATCTGCCTTAATCTCAGGGTCGTTTTCAAAGTGTTTCAACTTCGCCATGATTAAGTTCATCAAGTAGTCTACTTCACCTTCAGGTCGGTTGAAGTTTTCGGTAGAGAAACCGTAAAGGGTGACAACCTTAATATCCAAACGCCGGCACCATCGCAGAAACTCCTCAACCCGCTTGGACCCCTCTTCGTGCCCCAGATTTTGCGCAAGACCTCGCCCCCGCGCGAAGCGCCGGTTGCCATCCAATATCAAACCGATATGGTTGGGACTTGGGCCCGTTTTAACTTGTGACCAAAGGAAGCGTTCGTAAAGCCGATACAACCAATTACTCACTGACGCTCCTTATTCACCATGGTTTGCCCCCAGGCATCTTGAAAGACCAACTTTTCGATAGGCCTGCGAGTAATGGGGCCATGACCTTTCAAAACCGGGTATCCGATTGGAATATGCGCGCACGTACCCCAGTCATCAGGGATCGCGAGCAGGTCCTTAATCGCCGCTTCTTGATAACATAAAAGCGTTGTTAAGACGCAGCCTAGGCCCTCGGCTCGACAAGCAAGCATCAGGTTTTGCACAGCTGTATAAACCGACCCCCCGCCAACGACCGATGGGCGGTCCAAATCTGAATCTGTGATCGCCATTAGGGCGGGATTAAAACAAAAGACGACCATCACCGGCACTTGACCCAAGTGCGCAGCCAGATAATCGCCTGCGCGCAGCATCTTCTGTCGCGCGAGGGGGAGTGCTGAGCCTTGGTCGCGCATCTCCTGGGTATAGGTTGCCCACTCTTGCGCGTAAAGGCCTTGCAAAACGCTGAGCTCTCTGCCTGTCTTGAACCGTGATCATGCGAAACGGTTGAACATTGCCGCCCGTTGGCGCCCAACTTGCGGCCGTTAAAACGCGCGCTAACACCGCATCCGAAATTGGATCCGCCTTTAACCGTCGAACCGCTCGCTGAGAACCCATTGCCTCATAAAGATCCATCATCAACTCCTGGGACCAGTGCGACCCACGAATAATCCGCGGTGATCTCCCTTGCCTCCTGACCCCGCACTTTCTATCATAAGTCAGCGTTTAATCCCAGCTTAAGAAAGCGTTGCGCCCGCCGATAACCGGCGATTGAGTCGATACGGGAACACATCCAACACCGTTTGGGCTCGAAGTTGGTTTTGGACGGATTGCCAATACGCCGCGGTGAACAGCTCCCCATGTTTTTCTGCGAAGCTCGACAGCAGTGGCCCTTTGGCCAGCAGAAAGTGTTCAAACTCTTCTGGAAACACATCAAACTCGCCAACCTCAAACCAAGGTTCCTGCCCCATGGACGCATTCTCATGGTTGTTGATCGGTAGCGCGCGAAACTGCACATCGGTGAGATAACAAATTTCGTCATAATCATAAAAGATGACGCGTCCATGACGGGTCACGCCAAAATTTTTCGGCAGCATATCACCGGGGAAGATGTTCGCCGCAGCCAATTGTTTAATCGCCAAGCCATAGTCGTCAATAACGAGATCGCGTTCAAAATCACTGCAGGTCTTTAAGTACAGATTTAAGGGCGTCATCAAGCGCTCGACATAAACATGATGCAACACCAAGTCGTCACCGATTAAGGATACCGAGTGACTGGCCTCAGTCAGCAACGTTTGCAAGACATCCTCATCAAATCGAGATACCGGCAGGCGCAACTCTAAAAATTCATGGGTATCCGCCATTCGGCCAACCCGGTCGTGGGTTTTAACCAGGTGATAAGCCTGCTTCACAGCGGCGGGCGTGACCTTCTTGGACGGTGGAAACCGGTCTCTGATGACTTTAAAGACGATTTGGTGCGACGCCAAAGTGAACACGAGCATCACGAGTCCCTCGATGCCTTCAGCCTTTACAAACAGGTCCTTTGATTGCCCAAGATGTTGCGAAAGTTCGGCGTAAAACGTGGTTTTGCCATGTTTGTAGTAGCCTAAACTGCTGTAAAGTTCAGAAGGTTTTTTCGCTGGCATGAGGCCATTCAAAAATTGTACAACGGCTGACGGCCGGTTCACATTCACCATGAAATAGGCTCGCGTAAAGCTGAATATTCGCGATAAATCTTTTTCATTCCAAAGCACGGAATCGACCGAGACACCGAGCCCCGCTTCATTGTTGAGCGCAAAAGCCAGCGGCAGCAGCCGATTATCAAGGCAAAGGCGACCGATCAGATAAGCGCCCTTGTTACGATAAAAAACACTGCGGAGCATTACCGCACTTATCGATTTTACGGATTTCAGCGCTTGAATGTTTTCCGTCATGAGCGCCGTTATCGTCTTAATGTCATCTTCAAGACGCGCAAACGGAATATCGAACGGGAAACTCAACAGAATCATTTCCACGAGACTCGAAAGATCCTGAGCCGGATCAAACTGGAACGTTTCAAAGGGCTCTAAGGGCGCCTGCTCGATCATCGCCTGTCGAACAAAGGCCTGTTCATGACTTAAATGCTGCCGGCCGACCAGCTTGCGAAAGATCGTGTTGTAACCCGTTTGTGCCAGTTCTCGGTCGGGCAAGCCTTGGGTTAATACGTCAAAATATCGGCGCGTTGTTGCCCAGTCTTCAAGCGAAAACGCGCTGACTAAAGGTGATATGCGCTGCAGGCAGCCAGCTCTAAACTGACTATACAGTTGAATGCGCGCTCGCGCTGCCGTTTGCGCGCCCAACCAGTCCGAGGCTTCGAATCGCGCTCTTGCGCCGCCAGTAATCGTCTGAAAGTCCTGACGGTAGGCTGAAAAGTCTCGGAGTAATAAGACCGCAACCTGCCAAGGCCGATTATCCCCGCCACTGGCATCGCGTAGAACTTCGGCCTGGCTCGTCGTCATGATGAAGTCACTCACTTTCGTTTGTTGAAACCTGGACCACTTTCCAAAGCGCCCATTCTAACCTGTAGAGATCAAAACGCAGCGCCTTCCGCGCATTTTGACTGCGCTACCAAGGTGCCTGACCATCCCGCCTTACGGCCATACCATTAGCAAGCGTACTTGCGTGAAGGGGTCTAGGCGGCCAACAAATCAACCTCGCCAAGTGGGCAGACCGAGGTCAGTGCGGGCCGCAATAGGTCGCTGTGTCATTTTTAAGGTTGCTGTTGGCCATCTGACTCGGTTATCATTTGGTCCGACCAATATGGTAGAACCAATCTGGTCGAACCAATCTGGCCGAACCAATCTGGCCGAACCAATCTGGTCGAACCAATTTGAACCAAAGGTTTGCAGGATCCGTACAACATAGTGACTTCGCGCAGTCCATTATCGGTCTCAATATGAACGATACAACACATCAAGGGGACGTTACCCCCGCTCGAGCCCAAGAGATTGCAGGGCACTTGCGAGACGAGATCTTGCTCGGCCAATATCGGCAAGGCGAGCGCTTGCCATCTGAACGGGATTTAGCGGCGCGCTTTCAGGTCAATCGAGGGGCCGTTCGCGAAGCCATCAAGATCTTGACTCAGTTGGGGATCGTGAATGTCCAACCGGGCGGCGTTCGCATCCAAGCGATCCATGATGCGAGCCTCGATGTCCTGGGCCCCCTACTAGACTTGGGTGATCAAGGACCCGAAAACCTGACTTCGGACTTGATTTCAGTCTTTGGCGCGCTGCTGGCCCTGTCCGCGAGGCTCGCCCTGCAAACGGCCGATACCACTCAAAAACAGCGTCTCTTGACTATCCTCAACGAATCAACCGCAGACGGCGATCCAAAGGTCCTGAATAATGCCGCCGAGCGGGAGAAGCTGGCACAGTTCGCCAACGCGCTCACGGATATTAATAACAATCTTGTACTGCGCCTTATCGGTAACGGCTTGCGCACGCAAATGGTAGGCCGCTTAGAGCGCCGGCACCCCGCCTCGCCATCGAACGAGGAATTCTTTCGCGCGATGGCCCTTACCATTGAACGCAGCGACGCCAATGCTTTAGCCAAAACCATCATCCAGCGCTTTGATGATATCAAACGCAACATTGACGCCGCTGCAACATCGGCGCCAACCCAATCTAATAGGAATCCCGATCATGCCTAATACTGCCATTAAAGCGATTATTACGATCGCCGTATTGCTCGCAGCCGTTGCCGCCGCGGCGGGGATTATCATGTCCCGACCAATGCCTGAACAACTGACCGTCTCAGAAACAACCAGCGCCATTCGGGCCATGACCGTTGTCAAAGAGTCCCTCAGGTTGAAGATTCGCTCTGAAGGCACTGTAACGCCCAAAACCCAAACAAATGTCATCCCCGAGATTAAAGGTCGCGTAACCTGGATATCACCCAATCTGGTGGTCGGCGGCTACTTCCAAGCAGGCGATCTGCTGGTCACGATTGATGCGGCGGACTACGAGGCGAGAACAGGCCTTGCGCAAGCGCAACTCCTGCGCGCTGAGGCCGAACTAGAGCACAAACGCTTTGAATTGCAGCGATTGCAAACGCTCATAAAGGATAATTTGGTCAGCCAGTCCAACTTAGAGAATGCTGCACGCGCCCATAAAATTGCTAAAGCCAATGTCATTGAATCGAAAATCAATCTAGCCCAAGCAGAACGCGACTTGAGTCGAACGAAAATCACAGCCCCGTTTGAAGGCATGGTCCGCTCTGAATCAATCGATATCGGACAGTTTGTGCAGCAAGGCACGCCAATTGCCTCTATTTATGCAAGTGATGCGGTCGAAGTCCGTCTGCCGATCGTGAACGCGCAGTTGGCTTATCTCGACCCCGCGAACTTGCAGCGCGGTGAACTCGACCCAGCAACCGCGCCGATGATCAGGCTTACGGCCCGTTACGCGGGCACTTCCTTTGTGTGGCGAGGGCAATTGGCCCGAACCGAGGGCGAAATCGATGCTCAAAGCCGCATGATCACAGCTGTTGCTCGGGTTAGACAGGACAACCAATCACCCGATGTCCCTCCGTTGCAGGTCGGCGCCTTCGTCGCCGCTGAGATTGAAGGCCAGTACCTGGACGACATTGTCCGCCTGCCCCGAGCCGCCTTACGGCCCAATAGCCAAGTCTTAATTATCGATGGCGACAATCGGCTGCGATTTCGAGCGGTCAACGTCCTGCGACTTGAAAATGACTTTGTCCTCATCGACAGCGGCCTTGAAAGTGGCGAGGTCGTCAACTTGTCGCCGATACAGACCGTGGTTGATGGCATGCGGGTCTCATTGACCTTTGAGCCGACTGCAGACCGGGGCTAGCCGTTATGGAAAAAAGTATCGCTTGGTTTACCGATAATCCGGTTGCCGCCAACCTGCTGATGTTGATTTTAATTGTGGGCGGTTTTTTTTCACTTAACTCGATGCACAAAGAAGAATTTCCCAGCATTGAGCCGGGCATTATCCAAATCACGATTCCCTTATTTGGGCGCCGCGCCCGTTGAAGCAGAAAAAGCGGTCTGTATCCGGGTTGAGGAAGCCATTGAAGGCTTGGACGGCATCGAGCGGATGACCGCTACAGCATCAGAAGGCGTCTGCACGGTCTTTTTAGAAGTCTTTGCCGACGCAGACTTGACCGTTACCCTCAATGAGGTCAAGAGCCGAGTTGATGCCATCAACACCTTCCCCAGCGAAACTGAAAAACCCATCGTCTCCTCCCTGCAGTTCCGCGGTAAAACCATCTCCGTTGTTGTCTCAGGTGAAACGGATGAGGCCACCTTGAAGCTGGTCGCTGAAGGGATGCGCGATGATATCGCAGCGCTTGAGGGCATCTCTCAAGTGAGCGTCAATTACGCCAAACCTTGGGAGATCTCGATCGAGGTCAGTGAACAGGTTCTGAGGCAGTACAGCCTAACCATGACCGATGTTGCCAACGCGATCCGGCGGGCCTCGCTCGACATGCCCGGCGGCTCCATCAAGACCGACGGCGGCGAAGTATTGATCCGCAGCCAAGGCCAAGCTTATAGCGGCACCGATTTCGAGCGCATCGAGATTCTGAGTCGGGCAGACGGCTCAAAGATAACCCTTGCCGACATCGCCATCGTGAAGGATGCCTTTCAAGAAGGTTTTTTGGGCGCCAAATACGACGGTCGACGGGCTGTGACCATCACCGTTTACCGCGTCGGCGATGAAGACACCATCACCTCTGCCGATTCGGTCAAGGCGTATGTCGCACAGAAGTCCGCAGAGGTGCCGGAAGGTCTGAACCTTGATGTTTGGATCGATGAGTCCATCCCCCTCAATCGCCGAATTGATGCGCTCACCAAAAATGCCTATGCGGGCCTTGTTTTAGTGTTGCTCATACTGACCTTATTTCTTCGATTCAAAGTTGCCCTCTGGGTCGCTGCAGGCATCCCCATTGCCGTCCTTGGCGCGATTTGGATGTTTCCCGTTGCGGGATTAAATATTTCCTCCCTAACGGTGCTGGCCTTTATCTTGGTGCTTGGCATTGTGGTTGATGATGCCATCGTGGTCGGTGAGCGCATCTTCTCCTTTGAAAGTAAAACTGACACCAAGCGCGAGGCCGCCATTCTTGGCGCAAATGAAGTGGTGACACCGGTCGTCTTTGGTGTTTTGACCACCATGGCCGCTTTTTTACCGATCCTCATTTTAGACGGTCGTATGGGCGCTTTTTTTTCAACGATTGGCTGGGTCGTCGTGATTTGCCTGGTGTTTAGCATTGTAGAATGCATGTTGATCCTGCCCGCCCACCTCTCTCACCGCAATACCGAGACGTACCCCTTTAAAGAAACCCGCTTTGTTCAGAGCTGGATCCGCTTTCAATCTTTTTTCGCCGATCATTTACAAGGCTTTGCCGATAACGTCTACCGGCCTTTTCTCATCAAAACACTGCAATGGCGCTGGGTCACTTGGGCGGTCGGCACCGGCATTCTGCTCATGGCCCTGGCTTTGGTTGCCAGTGGTCGCGTTATCTTTCAATTCTTTCCCGCAATCGAAGGCGACCGAGTTTACGCGACACTCCTGATGCCCGAGGGGATTAATGTTGAACTCACCGAGCGCGGCGCTCTACAGATCGAACAATCCGTTGTCGCACTGCGGCAAGAAATTGCTGAAGACCTTGGCCGCGATCTGGACGACAGCCCGATTCTGCATGTTTTTGCCTCCATCGGATCCAACGCAGCGCGAAGCTCAGGGCCACCCAGCAAAACCGCCGGCGGCAGTCACTTGGCAGAAGTTGTTTTAGATTTGGCGCCGATCGAAGACCGCCCCGGGTGGACTTCTAATCGTATTGCCAGTCGCTGGCGAGAACTCACTGGCCCCGTCACTGACGCTGTCGATTTACAATTTAACGCTGACTCCTTCAGCGCCGGAGACCCGATATCCTTGCAGATACGAGGGCGTGATGTCGAAGAACTAAAACGCGCCGCCTTGCATTTGCGACAAGAGCTTGCGCAATTTCCGGGCGTCTTAGATCTCTCGGATTCGTTTCGCGCCGGCAAGCAAGAACTGCAGCTGAACATCAAGCCAGAAGCAAAATCGTTAGGCCTCACGCTCACTGACCTTGCTCGGCAAGTCCGGCAGGCGTTCTACGGCGAGGAGGCGCAACGTATTCAACGTGGCACGGATGATGTTCGGGTCATGGTGCGCTACCCAAAAGCGGAACGAGAATCCCTTGGCAACCTTGAAAATATGCGCATTCGGAGCCCCAATGGCACAGAGGTGCCCTTCAGCGCCGTGGCCTCCGTCATACAGGGTAATAGCTACTCCAGCATCAACCGGGAAAATCAGCAGCGCGTCGTCAGTGTTCGAGGCGACATCGATCGCAGCGTGATGGCGCCCGAAGCACTTATTCCGGCGATTCAGCAAATCATTTGTCAAGATGCCTCAAGCTTCTCAAGCGTCGACAACAGTTGTCGCAACGACTTGTTCCCAGGCGTACGCTATCGATTGGGCGGTGAACAACTTGAGCGCAGCAAGGTTACGTCGAGCCTCGGTAAAAATGTTTTGCTGGCACTGCTCATTATCTTTGCCCTGCTCGCGGTCCCTTTGAAGTCCTACCTGCAACCTTTGATTATCATGAGCGTCATTCCATTTGGGGCGGTCGGCGCAATTGTTGGTCACTATATTATGGGCTGGAACCTCATCTTCTTTTCTTTGCTCGGAATCATCGCGTTATCAGGCGTTGTCGTGAACGCATCGCTCGTTTTGGTCGACTTCATTAACCGCCAACGCGCCGATGGCGTGCCGTTATTTGACGCAGTCACCAACGCCGGTGTCGTCCGATTTAGACCGATCATCCTTACGTCCGTTACGACCTTTGTTGGATTGATTCCCCTTATGACTAACGAAGACCCCGAAACCTTCATGTTTATTCCGATGGCGATTTCCTTGGCTTTCGGGGTGTTATTTTCAACGGTCATTACCTTGTTCCTGGTGCCGAGTCTCTATCTCATGCAAAACGACTACTTGAAATTTATCGGTCTGGGGGCAAACCACACAGAAGCCAGCAATGCACCCCTCACCGCTGCCGCCGTGAACCTCACAGCAGACGGTTCTGCACCGATCAAAGCCTGATGCAGGCGGGCTCGCCTGCTGAGCTTGACCGAACGAGCCCTGGCCCTGGCCTTAACCGGTAGCAGCCCCGACGGGTTTGATAGCAGTCACGCCCAATCGATGCGAGTGCCTCGACTGAAGGACAGGTGATCCATAGGTGCTTGTGCCGCGCTACCCCGATTCTGCAGGCGTTTAGTGGGGGTTTGACGCGCTGAGAAAGTCCAGCACGGCCTGACTGAAGGCATCAGGGGCGTCATAGTGCACCATATGGCCCGCGCCCTTGAGCACAATGCTT
>JGI20159J14440_10003375_pt1 | contig 10346 bp, 8 predicted proteins | sample COG_09_FD_14440 | JGI IMG/M metagenome (IMG submission 14440) | reverse complement strand
ATGCTTGTTCATCTAGGGATGACAGGTAAATTCTTTTTTTTAGATAGAACAAATACTAAATATAAAACAAGTTTTTATTATAATATCGATAAAAAAAAAAACAAAAAACACGATAGAGTAATTTTTACTTTATCAAATAATCAAAAATTAATTTATAATGATGTCAGAAAATTTGGTTTTATCAAGTTTTTAAATAAAGATCAAATAAGTAATAATTTACACCTTAAAAAATTAGGTCCAGAGCCATTGCATAAAAAATTTACTTTTAATTATTTTAAAAAATATATTTTGGGTAAAAATAGAGTAGTTAAAGAGACCTTAATGAATCAAGCTTTTGTTTCAGGATTAGGAAATATATATGTTAATGAAATACTTTTTTTAAGCAAAATTAAACCAACAAAAAAGACTAAAGATCTTTTAGATAATCATATAAAAAAAATTATAAAATTTACAAAAAGAACACTGACTAAAGCGATTAATTTAGGCGGTTCCTCGATAAAAGACTTTTCTAGTAGCAATGGAAAAAAGGGACTATTTCAGCAACACTTTAGTGTTTATGGAAGAAAAGGGGAAAAATGCTATAACAAAAGATGTAATAACAAGATTATTAAAATCTTTATAGCTAACCGTGCATCTTTTTATTGTTCAAAATGTCAAAAATAATAAAGTTGACCACATTAAATTGCCCATATATACAATCGTAAAAATATGCCTAATACAAAATCAGCAATCAGAAGAGTAAGAAGGGTCAAAAAACAAACCCAAGTTAATAGAATAAGGAAAAGTAAATATAAAAATGCAATTAAACAGATGGAACTTCTTCTTAAGTCTAAGGAAAAAGATAAAGCAAAGAAATATTTTTCAAAATTTCAATCTATTCTAATGCAGGTTGCTAAATCAGGTATAATTAACAAGAATACAGCTTCAAGAAAAATTTCAAGAATTTCGAAAAAAATTTCATCTAAATAACAATTCCAAGTTGATTGTTATAAAATTCCAAAACTATATTTAGAGCTCTATAGCTAAATGTTGAAACTTAACTTATAAAGTTGAACTTTTTTAAAAAATTCTATCTAAACGATAATTGTACAACCTAATCTTATTTTTTTTTTTATTTATATAAAAAGTTGTTGCATATTTTTTTAAAAGAGCGTTTATAGAAATCTCTAACTAAATTTCTACATGGAAAATAATTTAACAAAAAAACAAAACACCTTTATTTCTGAAGAAGAGGAAACTTTAAATTGGGTGGAAATACAAAGCTCATTCCAAAAAACTTTCGGCAGCGAGATATATAATAGTTGGCTTCAAAAAATTTCTCTTGTTAAAGAATATAATGATTATTTAGTGCTTGGTGTGCCAACTAGATTTTTTAGAGATTGGATAGTTTCACGTTACCTAGACAAAATTTTAGAGCAAGTTAAAAATTTTAAACTTAGCTTAAACAGAATTGAGTTTAAAATAATTGAGGAAAACAAGCAAAATCAGGAGTTAATTAAAATTAACGAACTTGATAAGGTAACTGAAATTAAGGACTCTATTTTAAACTATAATAGATTAAACCCAAATTTAAGTTTTGGTAGCTTTATACAAGGTAATAGTAACGATATCGCATTATCATACTCCAAAAAAGTTTGTGAGCATATTTCTCGTTATAACCCATTGTATATATGCGGAGGTGTAGGGTTGGGTAAAACGCATCTTTTAAATGCTATAGGTTTAGAACTTCAGGAAAATAATAACGTAATGTTTATTTCTGCAGAAAGATTTATGTATCATTTCATTAAATCAATTAAAAAAAATGATATGGTCAATTTTAAAGATTTTTTTAGAAAATCTTCAGTTTTTATAATAGATGACATTCAATTTATAAGCGGAAAAGAAAGCTTACAGGAAGAGTTTTTTCATACCTTTAATAGCCTCATAGATAAAGGATCACAAATAGTTATTTCTGCAGATCGTGCACCAATGAAACTGGATAGAATTCAGGATAGAATTAAATCTAGGTTAGCAGGTGGATTAGTAGTTGATATTGATTTGCCAGATTTAGAATTAAAAATAAAAATAATTAAAAAAAAAATTGAAGAAATACAACATCAGTTTAAAGAAAATATTCTCTTAAGTGATGAAGTCATTAATTACGTAGCTAATGAGAGCAAAACAAACATTAGAGAACTCATAGGTGTGCTTAATAGAGTGATAGCATTTAGCAGGGTTCATAACAAAAATTTAACTATTGGCGATTGCAAAAATATTTTGAAAGATGTTTTTAATCAAATAAGAGTTGTAACAGTTGATAAAATACAAAATGTTGTCTCAAACTATTTTAATATCGCTCTAAGCGAGATGCTTTCACAAAGAAGATCTAGGCCGCTAGCTAGACCAAGGCAGATAGCAATGTACTTAGCAAAAAAAATGACAACAAGGTCTTTACCTGAAATAGGTAGAAGATTTGCAAATCGAGATCATACAACGGTTATACATGCCGTCAAAACTATTACTAGACTATCTGAGCAAGATGATGAGATGAAAAAAAATATTAGTCAGATTAAAAGTTTATTATTAGAACAGTAGTTAAATGCAATTTATTGTTAAAAGAGATATTTTATTAAAATCATTAAATTATGTTCAGGGAGTTGTTGAAAAAAAAAATACTTTACCAATATTATCGAACGTTTTATTGCAACTTAAAAATAGTAAACTATCAATTATAGCAACAGATTTAGATATTATTTTTTACGATGAGATTAGCCAAGTTAAAATATTGAAAGAAGGTAGCACCACCACTTCAGCTGCAATACTATATGACATATTAAGAAAAATTCCTTCAAATTCAGAATTAAACTTTGAATTAAAGTCAGAAAATAAATTAAGTTTAAAGAGTGACAACGCAGATTTTAATTTGTTATGTTTACCAACTGATAATTTTCCAACTTTTGCAGATGAATTTGAGGGAGAAGAAATATCTCTAAATAATAGTCGTTTCTTGAAACTTTTGAATAAAACTAAAATTTCAATTTCAAATGACGATACTAGACACTATTTAAATGGAATATTTCTTCATTTAACAGAAGCACACGGAAGAAATTTTCTTACAGGAGTTGCTACTGATAGTCATAGGCTGTCCTCAAGCAGCTTGGAATTAGAGAACATCTCTGATTTTACCTCTTTAATTTTACCTAAGAAAACAGTGTTTCAAATGTGCTCTCTTTTAGCAGAAACTAGCGATCAATTAACAATACAAACAAGCGATAATAAAATTAAGTTCACTCTTGGTAATATGAAATTGATCTCAAAAGTAATTGATGGAAAGTTTCCTGATTATAAAAAAGTTGTACCAACAACTAATGATAAAGCATTAATCGTGTCCTCTAAAGACTTTGTTAACTCGATAGAGAGAGTTGCCAGTGTTTCGTTTGACAGGAAAGAAGGTGTAAAACTTGTAATTAATAATGATAACGTTCAACTTTCAGTGAATAGCGCAAACTCTGGGGAAGGGAATGAAAAAATAAAAGCTAAATTTAATTCTGATACCTTAACCATAAGTTTTAATTCAAAATATTTAGTTGAAATCGCTTCCGAAGTGGAGGATAAAAACTTAAAAATAAGTTTAAAAGACTCTGCCTCACCAGTATTGATCGAGGATGTTTCTGATAAAAATAGTTATTACGTCATTATGCCAATGAAAATATAGTTTTATTAGAAATTAGAATATTTTTTATTTTTAGCTCTAAAATTGTTGGTAATGAATAGTTTTAAGTCAATTAGGTCAAAACTAATTTTATATTCGTTAAAAAAAGTGATATACAATTTTATTCTTAAATAATGTCTAAAAATTCTGAATTAAATAAAAAGCCATCATATGGCGCAGACTCAATCAAAGTCCTTAAAGGTCTTGATGCTGTAAGAAAAAGACCTGGCATGTATATCGGGGACACAGACGATGGTTCCGGTTTACATCATATGGTTTTCGAAGTGATAGATAACTCTATAGATGAAGCTCTAGCCGGTCACTGTAAAAATATTAATATTTTAATTAACACTGACAACACCGTCACCGTTGAAGATGATGGCAGAGGTATTCCAGTCGACATGCATAAAGGAGAAAAGATGTCCGCCGCAGAAGTTATAATGACACAACTACACGCTGGAGGTAAATTTGACCATGACTCATATAAAGTATCAGGAGGTTTGCATGGAGTAGGAGTATCCGTTGTAAATGCTTTATCTGAAGAACTACAATTAAATATTTATAGGGAAGGTAATGAGTACGAAATTAAATTTAAAGATGGAAATACTGTTAAACCATTAAAAAAAATTAGTAAAACAAAAAAAAATGGGACTAGAATAACTTTTCTACCATCAAAAAAAATTTTCTCTTCTGTAAAATTCAGCACAATAATACTTGAAAAAAGAATAAGGGAATTAGCTTTTCTTAATAAAGGAATAGCAATTAAGTTAATTGACAATACGTCAAAAAAAGCTAAAGAATTTATGCACAAATATGACGGTGGAATTCTGGAATTTGTCAGGCATATTAACAAAAAGAAGCCAATTTTAGTTAATAAGAACGAAAAAGAAGTATTCAAAAAACCTGTATATGTTACAGCAACAAAAAATAACGTTGTTGTGGAATGTTCATTCGAATGGAATGCTGGTTATTCAGAAGAAGTTCTGCCATTTACAAACAATATTCCACAAAAAGATGGAGGAACGCACCTTCTTGGTTTTAGAAGTGCATTAACTAGAGTTATTAATAAATATACAGCAGATAAAAAAAATAAAAAAAATAAAATTACACTGTCCGGTGAAGACATTAAAGAAGGTTTGACAGCAGTACTATCAATTAAAATGCCAGATCCAAAGTTTTCATCTCAAACAAAAGACAAACTGGTTTCATCCGAAATAAGAAACATTGTTGAACACGTTATAAGTGAAAAGGTTTCAACATGGTTTGATCAAAACCCTTCTATTGCTAAAACTGTTCTAGAAAAAATAAGCCAAGCTGCAATGGCAAGGGATGTAGCCAGAAAAGCAAGAGATAATGTAAGACGAAAAGGAACATTTGAATTATCAGGCTTACCTGGAAAACTTGCTGACTGTCAAATACAAAAACGTGAAGGAACTGAACTATTTATCGTAGAGGGTGACTCAGCGGGAGGATCAGCTAAACAAGGAAGAGTAAGAGAATACCAAGCCGTGTTACCACTTAGAGGAAAAATTTTAAACACTTTTGTAAATGGAAAATCAAATGGTGAAGATCACTCAACTAAAGCTTTATCTAAGATGATGTCATCAAATGAAATTGTCACTTTAATAAACGCTCTAGGAACTGGGTCAAAAGATTTTAATATAGAAAACCTAAGGTACGATAAAATCGTAATTATGACTGATGCGGATGTAGACGGTTCCCACATCAGGACACTTTTACTTACTTTTTTTAACAATTATCCTTTCAATCAATTGATTGAAAATGGACATATATATCTTGCTCAACCACCATTATTCAAAGTCACAAAAGCAAATAAAAGTGTTTATATAAAAGACGAGAAGACACTAGAAGACTATATTTTAAGTGTAGCAAAATTTGATAAGAAAATTAAAAAAGGTTCATCCGAGTACAACAAACTTATGCAAGAACAAAGAGAAAAACTATCTATTCAACGTTTTAAAGGATTAGGAGAAATGAACCCCGAGGAGCTTTGGCAGACGACTTTGAATCCGGATAATAGAACTATGCTCAGAGTTCAATATTCTAAAGGCACAAAAGATAAGTCAAAAGAAGATCAAAAAATGATTCAAGTGTTAATGGGTGATGATGTGGCACCAAGGAAAGATTTTATTACAAATAATGCATTAAATGTTGCAAATTTAGACATTTAACAAGACGATGGATTTTTCAACTCTCTTTAGAACAAAAGAGAATTTAAATTTAGATAAAAATACTTTAACCATTCTTAGATATATTGCAATTTTTGGTCAATTTATTGCAATAAATATTGTCTTTTTTTATCTAGATCTTCAATTTCCTCTTAAAGAGAGCTACATAATCATTCTTATAGGTCTAATCACGAATTTGTATTTGCAATTCAGGGTAAAAGTAAATCAGTTAAAAGACACATATGCGTCTTTGTATCTTTTGTATGATTTATTCCAATTGAGCTCTCTCTTGTATTTAACAGGAGGTATTTTAAACCCTTTTTCAATTTTACTAATTATACCAACTATAGTTTCATCGACATTTCTTAGTATGGGAACGACTATAATACTTGGAGTAATAACCTCCTTTCTATTATTTATTCTTTCCTTTATTTATCTGCCACTTCCAGGATTAGAAAAAAATATTTTTGATGTACCAAATTTTTATAAACTGGGAATACTAACAGCCATTTTAATTGGACTTGTATTCCTTAGTTATTTTGGAATTCGATTTGCAGGGGAAACAAAAAAAAGATCTGAGGCTCTGCGTAAATTGCAAGAAGTTATATCAAAAGAATATGAGCTTGAATCTTTAGGTGGTCAAGCCGCAGCTGCAGCACATTCTCTAGGAACACCGTTAGCAACTATTAGTGTTGTAGCAAAAGAATTAAAAAAAGAAATAGGTGATAATAAGGAAATTTCAAAAGACATTGACCTTCTTATCAGCCAAACTAAAAGATGTAGCGAGATATTAAAACAAATTTCAAAAAAACAAATTAAAGAAGATATTTTTTTAAGCTCTATAAAATTTGAAGATTTATTATATGAGATAATTAATTCTTTTAAGGAAACTTCATCAAAAAATTTAGATCTTCAAACGATAAAAGATAACAATAAAATAGCCATACAACGAACACCAGAAATAATTTATGGTTTAAGAAATTTTATTGGAAATGCTGTAAAGTTTTCTAAAAGTCAAGTTAATGTTAATTTAAGAAGTGATCAAAAAATTATTGAAATAAAAATAAATGATGATGGGCCAGGAATACCAGAAGATATAATCCAAAAATTTGGGGAACCATATATTAGATCTAGATCAAAAGAATTAAGTGCTAATTCAGGATTAGGTCTAGGAACATTTTTAGGAAAAACTTTATTAGAAAGACAAGGAGCAAAACTAGAATTTAACAAAAATGGTGAATTAGGAGGTGCTCAAGTTATATTGTCTTGGAACCCAAAAAATTTTAATTCTTAAATTCAAAAGTGTATGCAAGAATTTTATATGCTAATTTTGCAACTAGAAAATTGTATGAGTCAAAGTTTTTAATTGGGGCTAATTCATTAATATCTGCTCCAACAATATTAGAGATTTTACAAACTTCTTTTATAATCGGTAAAACATCCTCCCAAAGCAAACCACCAGGCTCAGGTGTTCCAGTAGCAGGCATGATGCTGGCGTCAAATCCATCAACATCAAAGGTGATATAAACTGTTTTATCTCTAAATAACTTGTCTAATATAGCTAAATCCCAACATTTCTTATCTTTTCCCCAAAAAATCTCAATTCTATTCCTATTGTTATTGTAAAATTTCATTTCAGGCTGAGATAAATTTCTTATGCCAAAAGATACAACGTTAACATTTTTAAAATCTAAACATCTTTTAATTGCAGACGCGTGAGAAAACTTTTCTCCTTGATAGCTTTCTCTTAGGTCTGCATGAGCATCGAAATGTAGAAGGGTTATTTGATCGTATCTTTTAACAAAAGGTTTTATGGATCCAGGCGTAATTGAGTGTTCTCCTCCAAATACCATTGGAAATTTATTTTTTGATAGTATTTTTTCATTAATAGCAGATAATTGATCTAAAGCATCTCCAATTTTCTTTTTAATTGCAAAAGGCTTAACAGTTTTTATGCCTATTTCCTTATAGGGTTCTTTGTTTAGTTCTTCATCAAACAACTCAACTTGATGTGAGGCTCTAATAATTTCTTTTGGTCCATTTTTTGTACCACTCCCATAGCTAACTGTTTTTTCAAGTCCAAATGGTACAATTATAACTTTAGATTCTTTATTTTCATTAGTTTCGTAACCTAAAAAACCTTTTTCCTGACTAAGATATTCCATTTATGAATTAAATATTTTTGCGAAATTCCTTTTTTCTCTTTTTTTCCAATGTTCTCGGTGATAAGCATCACTAGCTATTAAAGGCATAACACTAGTTGCTTCTGCAAAAACCATTTGTTCTTTAGTAACATCAACTTTTCCCCAAGAACTAGCTTCTTTTAGTGTCGAGCTACTGCATGCCCCGTCACGAGTGTCGGCTACAGTAATTTGTATTGCATATTTGTGCATATCAACTTTCTTACCAAGTAATTCAGCACAAACTACTGTATCTTGAATAAAGTTTTTTGGAACACCTCCTCCGATCATCAATAGTCCAGATTGTTTAGATTGTAATTTAATTTCAGTTAATTCCCTAAATTCTCGAATAGAGTCTATTGTTAAATGTTTTTTTGGATTTTGCTCTTGATGCATTACTAATCCGAAACCAGCCGAACTATCAGTAAAAGCAGGGCAAAATATCGGAATATCATTATCATAAGCAGTTTCAATTAATGAACCCTTCTTTTTTCCATTTGATTTTAGGTATTTGGCTAATTCTCTTATAAATTCTCTTGAAGTATAAGATCTTGGTTCTAGAGCATTTGCCACATCACATATAGTTTGGTCACAAGTTTGTAACTCTTCTTCATCAATATAGGTATCGTATATTCTATCTATATAGTTTTTACGAAGTTCAGTATCATCTTGAAATTGAGACCCTTGATAATGTTTAAAGCCTAAAGCTTCAAAAAAATCCATATCGATTATAGAGGCCCCAGTTGCTACTATTGCATCAACCATGTTATGCTTTGCTAAATCGGTGTACAAATCCATGCAACCACCCGCTGAAGTAGACCCTGCTAGGGTGAGAAAAATAGAACAGTCTTTATCTGCTAACATTTCATTATAAATACCTGCTGCTCTAGCAGTATCCCTAGATGTAAAAGACATTTTGCTCATGCCATCTATAATCTTACGCGCATCAAATGCTTTAATGTCTATATGTTCTACCGGACTATTAAGAAGAGATTTTTTATTATGTCCAATATTAGGACCATTTTTTTTGTCCATTAAGCAACTAAAGAATCAACTTTATCGTTTGATTCTTCATATAATGACATAATTGGTTTATCGTTAACTTCAAAAATTTCATTTGAGTAAAACCCATTAAAATTAGTTCTAAAAGTTAAACCATAAGCACCAAGTTGGCCTAACTCTATATAATCTCCCTCTTTAATATTATTAGGTAAAAGAAAAGGCCCCTTCATATAATCTAAACTGTCACAAGTTGGACCGAAGAAATTAAATGCGGTTAATTTTTTTGATTGAATTCTACCATCTGTAATCATTTTAGTTGGAAGAACGAAGTTCGGCACTCCTGCATCAAACAGAGTCCCATATGTTCCATCATTCAAGTAAAGGCTTTGTTTTTTTCTTAATATAACTTTTACGATTGTCGAACCGCTTTCAGCAACAATTGCTCTTCCTGGTTCACAAATAATTTCAGGTAATTTATCCAACTTTAAAGCTGAAAGACTTTTTTTAATTTCTTTCATGTAATTAATTAAAGGTTCTGGTTTTAAATCAGGATAAATAGAAGGAAAACCACCACCTAAATTAATTATATCTGGAATAATTTTTGTTTTCTTAATTATATTTTCTATTTCTTTAATACCTTTAGTGTAAGATATTTTATGCATACATTGAGAACCAACATGAAAACTTATTCCTAATTTTTTTGAATGTTCTCTACTTAATCTCACTAAACCCAAGGCTTCTGAAGGTAGTGCGCCAAATTTTCTTGATAAATCAATTTCAGCATGCTCATTTGAAATTGCAATTCGCACAAATAATTTTAAATCTTTAGCTTGGTTGGTTGCTTCAAGTATTTTTCTTAGCTCATCTTTATTATCTAAAGCGAAACTTTTTACCCCATAATTAAAGTAAGCTGATGAAATACTCTCTTTACTTTTAACAGTATGCATGAAGTGAAGATTCATTTTGGGATTAATTTTATGAATTAACTTAATCTCATTCAAGGAAGCAACATCAAAATCATTTATACCCTTTGAAATTATTTGTTTAAGAACTTTTTCGTGAGGATTAGTTTTTACGGCGTATAGAATTTTGCCTGGAAAATTTTCTTTAAAGAATTTTACAGATTTTTTTATCTCTTCTCCCCGTATACAATATACGGGATAATCTGGCTTTAGTGTGTTAACTAGCTCGTTAACCGACTTAAATTTTCGCATTTCATGTGTCCCCCGTTAGTTTACACAAAGGTTTTTTAAAAAAATTTAATAAAAAAAACCTTGATTAATT
>JGI20159J14440_10003367_pt1 | contig 10370 bp, 3 predicted proteins | sample COG_09_FD_14440 | JGI IMG/M metagenome (IMG submission 14440) | reverse complement strand
TTCAACACTCTAACTGAACCAACTCCGCTTGTAATCACTCCACAAGAATATGAAATACCCGAAATTGGAGAGAAAGAAAAAGAAGATGCTTTAGCTATTCCGTTGACTGAGGAAGAGCACAATGAAATAAAAGAAGTTTTTATTAATGCTGAGAAAGAAATTAATAATAAAGAAGAAACTAACCGTAAAGAAGAAATAAAAAAGAGTAATAGTGAAACCATAGCATCAGACAACAAAGAGGTTAAACCCCAAAATTCAGAAGATACCACCATTTCTGAAGAAAACGGGTTTATACCTCTTGATGATGCCGCTTCAAAAGAAGACAATCTTATTATTGAGGAAGTTGTAACCCTTGAAAAAGCAGCATTTCATATGAACACCTTTGAATGCTGCGAAGGTGCTACTATTGATTTCGTAGCAGAAAAGCAAAACAACATTGACTATCTATGGAGTTTTGATGATGGTAATTACAGCAAAAAAGAAAACCCTTCCCATTTATTTACAAGCCCAGGTAGTTATAATATTAGCTTAATAGTAAGGTCTAAAATTGATAATTCAATTATGACTCGATCTAATGACCAACTACTAATTGTTCATGCAAAACCAAACGTACAATTTGAATGGGAAATGAATGAAGAAAATGGAATTCCTTATACTTCATTAATAAATCTTACAGAAAAAGGAACTTCATGGAGTTGGAATTTCGGTGATGGATCAATTTCAATTGATAAAGACCCTAACCACACTTACAGAAAAAAAGGACAGTACCTAGTATCATTAACAGCTTTAAATAGCGAAGGTTGTTCGAGTACAATAAACCAAGACATTCTGATTGATACGGACTACAACTTATTAGCTCCAAATTCATTCACTCCAAATGGAGATGGAATAAATGACTACTTCTTACCTGCAGCACTTAACCGTTTAAATGGGAGTTTCACAATGACCGTTTACAGCCAGACTGAAGGACTAATTTACGACACGAAAAATATTGACCAACCTTGGGATGGAACAAATCAAAAGGCTGGAACAAAATGTACAGAAGGAAGTTATGTTTGGGTTGTAAAACTTACAAACGAAAAAGGTCAAACAGAACAATATAAAGGAGCTGTATTGTTATTGAAATAAGTATATAATATATTAGCGGGGAATATGGAGCGAATAGTCGTTCCTTTTTCGCGTTAAGGTAAAAAACGAATAACAAATTGTTAGAATCTTAACAGTTAACAAAACAATGAAAAACAACCAACTGCTGAAATACTACATTTTCACTTTGGCTCTAATTGAGGGCTTTTGTGTTATGGCGTGTGAACTGTTAAGTGCTAAGCTTGTTGCCCCCTATTTTGGAGGCTCACTTTATGTTTGGTCAGCAGTATTAGGCATAACATTAACAGCGCTAATGGGAGGGTATTACTTTGGCGGATATCTTTCTGAGCAAACAAAAAATGCAAGATCAGCAGTGTTACTTGTACTCTCCCTAGGAGCAACTCTGTTAATACTCATGCCTTTTCTAGCTTCATCGATAATGAAGATTTGTATTGAAATGTCTGTATTGTCAGGTGTCATTGCGTCGTTATTTATATTTCTATTCCCCCCACTTTTTCTCTTCGGTACTTCAAGCCCATTGCTAATTCACATCTTAAACAAAGAATTGAATAAAGCAGGAAAAGCTTCTGGAACAATTTATTCAATCAGTACACTAGGTGGAATCGTTGCTACTTTCTTACTAGGGTTCTATTTGATACCTGAATATGGCCTCACCATACCAGCAGTTACTGTTGGTTCTTTATTGTTAATTACAACGTCATTTGGATTTTTTAATTTAAAAAAGAAAGTTCTTGCGGGAATTAATGTCATTATTATAGTATTTGGCTTAGTTAATTCTGCAGAAGCAAACAATAAAAACACTGGTGAATACAATTTGCTGTATGCTTCAGAAGGTATATTGGGTCAAATAAAAGTGATTGAACAACCCTTTACAACATACTCAAGAGGAACGCATCAAGGAAGGTTATTATTTGTCAATAATACTGCTCAAACAATTGCCTATGCTGAAAATACAAGCCAGACCCTTTGGGACTGGTCTTTCTTTTATTCTGGTGTTGCTAGCTTAGCAAAAGACAAAGGGGAAGTTTTATTACTCGGCTTAGGTGGAGGAACTTTTTATCACCAGTTAAACAATTTAGGATATAACGTGGATGCCGTTGAATTAGATCAAAGGATTAAAGACATTTCTATTGAATACTTTTCTGTACCAGCAAGTGCTAATGTAGTGGTTGATGACGCAAGGCATTTCATCAATATAAATAAAAAGAAATACGACCTTGTTTTAATGGATTTATTTTTAAATGAAACCCCACCTGCTCATGCATTAACAAAAGAAGCTTTTGAAAAGGTAAAAACAGATCTTAATGAAGAAGGGTTCGTGATGATTAATTTTTATGGTTTTTTAACAGGTGAAAATGGGAAAGCCGCTAGATCAATAATAAAAACAATAAAGGACTGTGACCTGCACACTTATGTACTTCCTACTCCTGGTGAAGAAAATGAAAGAAACTTAATAATTATAGGCTCAAAATCTAACTTAGATTTTAGTCAAATTGATGAGGAATCACTTGGAATTAAAGGGTTCAATATTACTGACAAAATAATTAACTACACTGATAAAACTGTTGAAGATGCTGTTACTTTAATCGACAACAAACCTGAATTGGAAAAACTTTATTTAAACCTTTCTCTTAATTGGAGAAGAGACATTACAAAATATTTTACGAAAAATTTTATAAAACACAATTTATGAAAAATGTAATAATTGCTTTCAGTTTACTTATTTCCTCGACTACTTTATTTAGTCAGGATAAGTCATATATAATAACTAACGAGGCACAAGTTAGAGATATAAACCTTTATATTTCTGCTATTGAAAATGCGAATTGGGACAAGTATAGATTAATAAATGAAAGAACTATTATTACCTTTCAAAAGGGAGTCAAAATAGAACTACTATCTGCTGATGAAATGACCGAAAAAGGTTTAGAAGTAGATTTAACAAAAATTCTAAAAGAGAAACCTACCCACCTATATAAACCAACTTTTGTATTAGGTAAAAATGGATACATCATTGAACAACATTCATACATCGAAAAATCAACCAAGTAATTAATAATTAGAAACTTACCATGAAATTATTTAAACAATTTTTAACCCTATTTTTAATTACAATTGCAACACTTACCCCACACACTGGTTACGGGATGCCTGGTGGTGGTGGTGGTGGCGGCTCAACACCATGTGTTATCTCAGGATCTGCCAATAACTTAGGAACAGTAGCAGCTGGAGATGACTGTTCCAACGCTACTCCTTTGGGGTCTCTAGATGCTCCATGTGCTTGTGACGGAGCAACAATAACACCCACCACTGTTTCTGGCTCTACCGTTGGAGCCACTGCGGAAAACCCTTATTCTGCAATGATTAATTGTGGTGGTGGTAATGCAGACATGGCAAGCCCTGCTGCTGATGTATGGTATACTTTCGATGTATCAGGTAACTCATTAAATCTAGATATTATCAGTACGATGAATGACATCAGTGTCGGCATTTATACGGATGACAATGGAGGTAGTTGTGGTAATTTAACTCCTTTAGGTTGTGCTGTTGACAATAGTGGAAGTTTATCCACCATATTCGAAAATATCACCCCTGGCCAAACAATTTACTTACAAATTTCTGGGGCTGACGATACTGATTTTGGAGATTTTACGGTTACATTATCTAATGATGTCTCCTGCGATGCATGTATAACATCGGATGCTTTAACCGTAAATCCTGCGCCTGTGAATGGAACTTATCAAGCGGGAGAAGCTGTAACATTTTGTTACACCATTGATACTTACTCGCAGGAAAACACAAATTGGCTTCATGGTGTAGTTCCAGATTTTGGGAGTGGATGGGATTTATCTACTTTACAAACAAATGTGTATTCTGGTAACGATGGAGATGGCGATTGGGAATGGTTTACTGGAGTTAGTACACCAAACGATGGAAATGTTGATGGTTATTTTTACAATGGTTGTCATAATTTTGTAGGCGAAAACTGCAACAACGATAATGACGGCGATCCAACTAATAATTACGGAGACAATGATACTGGCCCTTGGACTTTTTGTTGGACTATATCGACCCAGGATTGTATTGAGGGTGGAGATCTGAGTATATCCGTGACTAATTATGCAGATGGTGAAACGGGAACTTGGACTGATTTAGCATGTACAAACGATGCTCAGTTTGATTTTGCATCAATTATTACTTGCTGTCCTTTACCTGATACCAGTACAATAGCTGCAAGTTGTTTTGGTTATTGTGATGGACAAGCAACCGTTGATGGAATTGGAGTTACCGGAACAGGCACAGGACCTTGGGATTACACCTGGGTAGATGGTAGTGGAACTACTATTGCTAGTGAAAATAACTTAAATGGTCCAAGCACTCAAACAGGATTGTGTGCCGGAACCTATACTGTTACAGTTAACGACGCAAACAATTGTGAAACAATTATTGACGTAACAGTATCTGAGCCTCCTGGAATGGTTATTTCTGCAAGCGGTACAAACAGTGCTTGTCAATCTCCATGTGATGGAACATTAACAGCATCTGTAACTGGTGGATCAGGAGGTATTTCATATACATGGATGACATTGGGTGCTGGAGCAAATCAAACAAATGTTTGTGCAGGTACTTATACGGTTACAGCACAAGATGGTAGCGGATGTGCTGTATTCACTGATGTAACGATTACAGACAACCCCCCACCGGTGGTTACGACCTCAGATATAGAAATTTGTCCTGGAGCAAGTGGAACTTTAACCGCTTCAGGTGCTGTCACCTATTCATGGTCGCCAGCAGGAGGTCTGAGTGGAACAACTGGCTCAAGTGTGACTGCTAACCCTGGCACAACAACTACCTATACGGTAATAGGATACGACGCAAATGGTTGTGAAAGTGTTCCGGTAACGGCAACTGTAACTGTACTTCCTTCTTTCAATCCAAACTTTTCGGTTGCAGGTGACTTCTGTTTAGCTACAAATGTCCTAGATTTCTCAAATACAACAACAGGAACTTCCGGGCCAACTTCTTACGATTGGACTTTTAACAGTGGAACCCCTGGAACTAGCACAAGTCAAAATCCTACCGGAGTTACGTGGGGTGCAGATGGAACATACGATGTAACTCTATCTGTAACAAATGGAGGTTGTACTCAATCTATCACTCAAACAATTACTATTAACCCAACTCCAACGGTAACTGCTACAGGAACAGATGCTTTATGTTTTGGGGACAATGGTTCTATCATTGCTTCATCTCCATCTCCAGGTTCTTACTCATGGAGTTCTGGGCAAAACACTGCTGGTTCACATGCTGTGGGAGCAGGTTCATACACAGTAACATTTACAGATGGTAATGGATGTGTAGCAACGGCTGTTGCTACAGTAGCTGTACCAACAGCTGTGGTTATGAGTTCTTCATCTACAAATGCGCTATGTTTTGGTGTGTGTAACGGAACGCTAACTGGAGATAATGCATCAGGAGGAACACCTGGATACACATACTCTTGGGATGGAGGCCCATCTTCAGGCTCTCAAAGCCAAACAAATGTTTGTGCAGGCACTTATATAGTAACAGCAACAGATTTAAATGGATGTACTGCTACTTCAACTGAAACAATAGCGGTTCCAACTCAATTAACAGCTAGTGCTACTGCTACGGATGCTTCATGTAATGTAGTTTGTGACGGAACAGTTTCTACTACAGTTGCTGGTGGGACTCCAATATATAATTATGTTTGGACTGGTGGTTTATCAGGAGCTAATCCAACTGCAGTTTGTGATGGGGCATATACTGTTACAGTAACAGATGCAAACGGATGTACTGCGACAGCAAGTGCAACAGTAGCAGAGCCTACTTTATTAACAGTAACAGCAAGTGGAACAAACCTATCTTGTAATGGTGTTTGTAACGGAACGCTTTCTGCAGCTGCAGCAGGTGGAACTACTCCAGCATATTCTTATGCTTGGGATAATGGTGCTGGTACAGCTGCTACTGCTTCTGGCCAATGTGCTAATACTTATACGGTAACTGTAACAGATGGTAATAACTGTACAGCTACTGATTCATATGAAGTTACTACTCCTCCAGCTTTAACGGTTACCGTTGCAGATGTTGATGCTCAATGTAATGGAATTTGTGATGGTACTTCTACAGCTACTGCAGTAGGTGGAACAGGAACAATCGATTACTTATGGGATGCTGATGGTGGATTTTCTGCTACAGCTCTTGCTGATGGTCTTTGCCCAGGTGCTCCTACAGTTACAGTTACTGATGATAATAACTGTACTGCTACTGCAACTGGTGCTATTTCTGAACCTACACTTCTTGAAGTTACAGTAACAACAACTCCAACAACATGTGAAGGAGCTTGTGATGGTACTGCTACTGCGACAGTAACAGGTGGAACTGGAGTAATAACTTATTTATGGAATGCTGATGGTGGTAGTGGAACGACTGCTGCTCCAGCTGGACTTTGTGCAGGATCCCCTTCTGTTACAGTTACTGATGCTAATAGCTGTACAGCTACTGATGCGGGTACTATCACTGAGCCTACTGCTCTTACTTTATCTATTGTTGGAACTCCAATAACTTGTAATGGAGATGCAGACGGAACCGCTACTGTTACTGCCGCTGGTGGTACAGCTGGTTACACTTACTCTTGGTCTCCTGCTCCAGGAGGTGGACAAGGTACTGCTGCTGCTACAGGTCTTGATGCTGTAGCTTATACAGTTACTGTATCTGACGCTGGAACTTGCGTTGAAACAATTTCTTACACACCAGCAGAGCCAGACTTATTAACAGTAACTGCAACAGGAACAAATCTATCTTGTAATGGTGTTTGTAACGGAACGCTTTCTGCTGCTGCAGCAGGTGGAACTACTCCAGCATATTCATATGCTTGGGATAATGGTGCTGGTACAGATGCTACTGCTTCTGGTCAATGTGCCAATACTTATACAGTAACTGTAACAGATGGTAATAACTGTACAGCTACCGATTCTTATGAAATTACAACACCTCCATTATTAACGGTTACTGTTGCAGATGTTGATGCTCAATGTAATGGAGTTTGTGATGGAACTTCTACAGCTACTGCAGTAGGTGGAACAGGAACAATCGATTACTTATGGGATGCTGATGGTGGTTTTGCTACTACAGCTCTAGCTGGTGGTCTTTGCCCAGGAGCTCCTACAGTAACTGTAACTGATGACAATAACTGTACTGCAACTGCAACTGGTGCTATTTCTGAACCAACTCTTCTTGAGGTTACAGTAACTACAACACCTACTACTTGTATCGGAGCTTGTGATGGTACTGCTACTGCTACAGTAACAGGTGGAACAGGAACAATAGACTACTTATGGAACGCTGATGGAAACAATGCGGTTATCGCTAATCCAACTTTACTTTGTGCAGGTGCCCCTTCTGTAACTGTTACAGATGACAATAATTGTACAGCTACTGATGCAGGGACTATTACTGAACCAACAGCTCTTTCATTATCTATTACTGGAACACCTATTACTTGTAATGGAGATGCAGACGGAACCGCTACTGTTACTGCCGCTGGTGGTACAGCTGGTTACACTTACTCTTGGTCTCCTGCTCCAGGAGGTGGACAAGGAATGGAGTTTGTGATGGAACTTCTACAGCTACTGCAGTAGGTGGAACAGGAACAATCGATTACTTATGGGATGCTGATGGTGGTTTTGCTACTACAGCTCTTGCTGATGGTCTTTGCCCAGGTGCTCCTACAGTTACAGTTACTGATGACAATAACTGTACTGCTACTGCAACTGGTGCTATTTCTGAACCTACTGCTATTACTGCTACAAATTCATCTACAGCAGCTGATTGTGGTATTAGTGATGGAACTGCAGATGTAACACCTGCAGGTGGAGCTGGCGGATACACCTATGTATGGGCTCCAGCTCCAGGAACAGGCCAAGGTACAACTAGCGTTACTGGTTTGGCAGGTGGTGCTTATACCGCTACTATTACAGATGCTAACGGGTGTATATTCGTAGAAAACGTTACAGTTACAAATACATCTGCTCCAGTAGCTTCTGAAGTTATGGGATCGCACATAGATGTTCTTTGTTTTGGAGATGCAACTGGTGTTGCTGAAGTAACTCAAGTTGGCGGAACCCCAGCATATACTTACTCATGGTCTCCAGCACCTGGTGGTGGTCAAGGTACTGCTACTGGTACAGGTTTATCTGTAGGAGTTTATGCAGTAACAATAACCGATGCAGGATCTTGTAGTGACGTTGTAAATATTACAATCACCGAGCCTACTGAAGTAACAGCAGCAATTAGTGCATCAGCAGATCCGTTATGTGCTTTAGCTTGTGATGGTACAGCAACGGTTTCTGCTTCTGGAGGTACTGTTGCAACTGACTACACTTATTCTTGGACTTCAGGAGGCAATGCAGCCGTTGAAACAGGTATGTGTACGGGATTAGCTACAGTAACGGTAACGGATGACAATGGATGTTTTGTAGATGTTGATGTAACACTTACAGATCCTCCTGCGCTTACTGCTTCAATTATTGGAACAGATCCTTTATGTAATGGTGGAACAGACGGATCAGCTGACTTAACAGTTGTTGGTGGAACCGGTGCTTACTCGTATTTATGGGATAACACTGCAACTTCTGAAGATATTTCAGGATTGAGTATCGGAACTTACAACGTAACAGTAACAGATGCTAATTTATGTACTGCTACTGCTTCTGTGACTTTAACAGAACCAGATGCTATTGTGCTTACTCCTGCTTCTGTAAACTCCACTTGTGGACAAGCAGATGGAGAAGCTTCGGTTAGTGCAGTTGGTGGAACTATTACGACAGATTATACTTATTTATGGGATGACGCAAACACAAGTACTACTGCTTCGGTAACAGGTCTTCTTGCCGGGACTTACAATGTAATTGTAACGGATGATAATAACTGTACAGCGACAATCCCAGTTACTGTTTCTGATGAAGCAACTGGTACACTATCAACAGTTATAGACCAGCATGCTACTTGTAATACTGACTGTGATGGTGGAGCTACTGTAACTATCACTGGTGGAACTCCTACTTTTTCTTATCTATGGGATAATGGAGAAACTACTGATGCTGCAACAGCATTATGCGCTGGAACACACAATGTAGATGTAACAGATGGGAACGGATGTATTGTTAGTACAACAGTTACTATCACCGAGCCTGATGTAGTAGCAGCAGCAATTAGTGCATCAGCAGATCCACTATGTGCTTTATCTTGTGATGGTACAGCAACGGTTTCTGCTTCGGGTGGTACTGTTGCAACTGACTATACTTATTCTTGGACTTCAGGTGGAAATGCAGCTGTTGAAACAGGAATGTGTACGGGATTAGCTACGGTAACGGTTACTGATGATAATGGATGTTTTGTAGACGTTGATGTAACACTTACAGATCCTCCTGCTCTTACTGCTTCAATTGTTGGAACAGATCCTTTATGTAATGGTGGAACAGACGGATCAGCTGACTTAACAGTGGTTGGTGGAACCGGTGCTTACTCATACTTATGGGATAACACTGCAACTTCTGAAGATATTTCAGGGTTAGGTGTAGGAACTTACAATGTAACAGTAACAGATGCAAATGGATGTACTGCTACTGCAACAGTAACGCTATCAGAACCAGATGCTATTGTTCTTACTCCATCATCAACAGATGCTAACTGTGGAAAAGCAGATGGTGAAGTTTGTGTAACTGTAGCAGGTGGAACTGTAGCAGTAGACTATACTTATGGATGGAACGATGCAGGATCACAAACTACTGCATGTGCTTCAAATATTATTGCAGGGTCTTACGATGTTGTTGTAACAGATGATAATGGATGTACTGAAACTGTAAATGTTACGATAAATGATATTGCAGGGCCAACATCAACAGCATCTACAGTACTTGATGCAAGTGGGTTTGGATTATGTGATGGTGAAGTAACGGTAGCTCCAGTTGGAGGTTCTGGTACTTACACGTATTTATGGGATGATCCATCAGGACAAACTACTCAAAATGCAACTGGACTATGTGTAGGGACCTATTGTGTAACGGTAACAGATGCTGTTACAGGATGTACTACTACAGCTTGTGCAACAGTAGCAGAACCAGGAGCAATTATTTTAACAATCACAACAGTAGACTTATTGTGTAACGGGGTTTGTATTGGAGAAGCGGACGCAACAGTAACAGGAGGTATTCCTCCATATATCTACTCTTGGAGTAGCG
>JGI20159J14440_10003361_pt1 | contig 10374 bp, 9 predicted proteins | sample COG_09_FD_14440 | JGI IMG/M metagenome (IMG submission 14440) | reverse complement strand
TCTCTTTCAATGAAACCATATCCTTTAGTACCATTGAACCACTTTACTTTACCTTTTAGTGTACTCATATTATTTGTTTTTCCTTATTTATATTAACTTTAACTAATCATAGATTAGTTATTTCCATCTTAAATAGCTTTGAGTAATGAAAGTCAATAGATGAAAATATTTTTTACTAGTAGTGTTTTTTTGCAACAATTGACTAAATATTAAAATAAAAGAGTAATTAAGCCGGTAATTGCTATTAAACCTGCTCCTATATAGGCAAGTTTAAACCTATTAACGTGGTCCCTAAGTTTTTGTAAACCTGATTCTTTGTAACTTAGGCTGCCTTCTGTGTTACTTGATCTACTAAAGCCTTGACCTCTTCCTATCTGTAGAAATTTTGATTTCCTGTGATCATAAACTTCTTCTTTAGTGTAATTTTCAAAATTTTTTAAGTTTTTTATTATTGAATGCTTTAGATCTAAAGAAATACTTTCAGGATCTCTATGTGCCCCACCTAGAGGCTCAGGTATAATTTCATCAATTACTCCAAGCTCCAATAAATCTTTAGCTGTCATTTTCATTGCTTCAGCTGCTTGCAATGATTTACTTGGATCTCTCCAAAGAATTGATGCGCAACCCTCTGGTGATATTACAGAGTAAATAGAATTTTCTAACATGATAACTTTATTTGAAGAAGCTAAGGCTATTGCCCCTCCAGAACCACCTTCTCCGATTATAATTGAGATGTTTGGAACCGTTAATGACATACAACACTCTATTGAATTTGCTATTGCTGAAGCTTGACCTCTTTGCTCTGCTCCTAAACCAGGATAAGCACCAGGTGTATCAATAAAACTTACAACCGGTATTTGAAAACGATCAGCTAACTTCATTAGCCTAATACATTTTCTATATCCTTCTGGCCTCATCATGCCAAAATTTCTTTCTATTCTACTATTCAAGTCTTCACCTTTTTCTTGGCCAATTATTAAAACTGATTTGTTGTCTATTAAACCGAATCCTGCAATAACAGATTTATCATCACCGAAATATCTATCACCTGATAATAAAGTAAACTGAGAAAAAATTTTCTTTATGTAAAAGTTTGCTTTAGGCCTATCTTCGTGTCTTGCAACTTGTGTTCTTTGCCAGCTATTTAAATTTGAATAAATTTCTTTTAATTTTATATTAATTTCATTTTCTGTATTTTTTATTTTTTTTGTATCTACTTCTGAAATTCCTTCAGCACCAAAAGGGCTTTTTAAACCATCAACGTCTTGCTCTAATGCTTTAATTTCTTTTTCAAATTCTAAATAATTTTTCATAAATTTGTATTATAATACTAGTATTAATATATTATATTATAATGTAAAGATCGGACTACTATGAGTGTAATTGATAAAAATGGCCTTAAAATTAGTTTAGTTTTGTTTGACTTTATTAATAATGAGGCTTTGCCGGGGACTAATATCAAATCAGATGATTTTTGGAATAAATTTGAAAAAGTAGTACACGAACTTTCCCCGATAAATAAAAATTTATTAAAAAAAAGAGAAACTATTCAAAAAAAAATTGATGAATGGCATAAAAATAATAAAGGCCAAGATCTAGATAAAAAAAAATATTTAACTTTTTTAAAGTCAATTTCTTATATCACTGAAGAGAAAGAAAATTTTAAAATAGAAACATCAAATGTAGATGAAGAAATTGCTTCTTTAGCAGGACCGCAGCTAGTGGTTCCCGTTGACAACGCTAGGTATGCTTTAAATGCTGCAAATGCACGATGGGGAAGCTTATACGACGCCTTGTACGGAACAGATGTTATTTCTGGAAGTAGAGGAAAGGGATATAATGAAGAAAGAGGAAAAAAAGTTATTAAATATGTTAAAAATTTTTTAGATGAGACTGCTCCTCTTTCTAATTCTAGCTGGCAGAATGTATCAAAAATAGAAATTAGAGATGAAGATGTGATTTTTATTGCAGATAACAAAGAAAATGTTTTAAAAAATAAAAATCAATTTACTGGTTATAATGGTGAAAAAAGTAATCCTTCATCAATTTTAATTAAAAATAATAATCTTCATATAGATATTTTAATAGACTCTAACCACATGATTGGAAAATCTGACAAAGCTTCTATTTCGGATGTTGTGGTAGAGTCAGCTTTATCTACAATTATTGACAATGAAGATTCGGTTGCCGCTGTTGATGGTGAAGATAAAGTAAAATGTTATCGTAATTGGTTAGGATTAATGAAAGGTGACTTAACTGCCAATATGGAAAAAAATGGAAAAAAATTTGTTAGAAAATTAAATTCTAATAGAAACTATATTTCAAAAAATGGGAAAGAAATAAGTCTTCACGGAAGAGCTCTTTTATTAAACAGGAATGTAGGTCATTTGATGACCAATCCAGCAATTATATTAAAGGATGGATCTGAAATACCTGAGGGTATCATGGATGCTTTTGTTTCTACACTATGTGCTTTACATGACTTTAAAAATAAAAAAAATTCAAGAACTGGATCAGTTTATATCGTTAAACCAAAAATGCACGGGCCTGAAGAAGTGGAGTTTACTAACCTACTTTTTGGTAAAGTAGAAGAAGCTTTAGGAATAAAACAATATTCTATTAAAGTTGGCATAATGGATGAAGAGAGAAGAACCACGGTAAATTTAAAAGAGTGTATAAGACAAGTAAAAAAAAGAATAGTTTTTATAAATACTGGTTTTTTGGATCGAACTGGTGATGAAATGCACACTTCCTTTGAAGCCGGACCAATGATTTTTAAAGGGGAAATGAAAAAATCAACTTGGTTAAGTACATATGAAAATTGGAACGTTGAAGTTGGTTTAGACTGTGGCTTTTCAGGAAAAGCACAAATTGGGAAAGGCATGTGGGCTATGCCAGATCAAATGGCAAATATGATGGAACAAAAAATTGGTCATCCAAAATCAGGAGCTAATTGCGCGTGGGTTCCTTCTCCTACTGCAGCAACATTACACTCGTTGCACTATCACAAAGTAAATGTATTTAAAGAACAGGATAAGATTAAATCCAGAAATAGGGCAAAATTAAATGATATTTTAGAAATACCAAAAGCCGATAGGCCTAATTGGTCTACTGATGATATCAATCGTGAATTAGAAAATAACGCTCAAGGTATTATTGGCTATGTTGTTAGATGGATTGATCAAGGCGTTGGTTGTTCGAAAGTTCCTGATATTAATAATATTGGTTTAATGGAAGATAGGGCTACATTAAGAATATCATCTCAACATATAGCTAATTGGTTACATCACGGCATTTGTACAAATGATCAAGTAATGAAGATTATGAAAAAAATGGCAACAATAGTAGATGAACAAAATGAAAAAGATCCTGCCTACAATCGAAGTGGGAGATCTGCTTATAAAAAAATGTCAGATAATTTTGAAAATTCTATTGCTTTTGCAGCAGCCTGTGAATTAGTTTTTAAAGGCAGAGTTCAGCCGTCAGGTTATACGGAGCCTTTGTTGCATCAAAAAAGACTAGAAAAAAAGGCGAATAACTAACCACTGGTAACAGGAACTCTGTTCTTGAAAGCTGAAAATAAAGTACCATCATCTAGCTGTTCAATTTCTCCACCTACTGGTAAACCTTGAGCTAATTTGGTGATTTTAAGCTTATTTTCTTTGATGGTATCTTCAATGTAATGAGCTGTAGTTTGACCTTCAACTGTAGCACTTGTAGCTATAATAACTTCTTTTAAATTATTTCTTTTAATTCTTTTGACTAGAGACTCTATTAGTAAATTCTTTTGTTCGTAATTTTCATTAGAATTTAAAGTACCTCCTAAAATATGGTAATGGCCCTTATAAATGTTTGCAGAATCAATTACCCACATATCCGCTAAGTTTTCTACCACACAAATTTTATCATAGGAATTATCAGAGGAACAAATACAAACTTTATCGATAATTTTTAAGTTTCCACAATCAATACATCTTACAACTTTTTTATAAACTTGGGCTAAAGATTTAGCTAATGGTTTAATCATATTATCTTTATTGTTAATTAATTTTAAAATTATTCTCTTTGCTGATTTTGGACCTAAACCAGGTAACTTAGAAAATTGTTGAATAAGTTCACTTATTTCTGGAATATCGTTATTCATTAAAAAGGTAATTTAAAATCTAAAGGCAAATTGAGTCCACCGGTCACTTTTGATAGTTCTTCTGCAGACTTCTTTTTTAAGTTTTCTTTTGCATTGTTGTATGCTGCTATTATTAAATCATTAATAATTTCTTGGTTTTCCTTTTTTGCTTCTTCATTAATTATTATAGATTTTAATTCATAATCTCCTGATAGAATAACTTTAACAAGATTTCCACCTGCCTCACCCTCGACTTCAATTTTCTTTATTTTATCTTGAGCTTCTTTCATTTTGTCCTGCATGTCCTTAGCCTTTGATAGCATATCTGAAAAATTAGTCATTATTCCTCTTCTTTAAGATCAATTAGTTTTGCATCAGGAAAGGCTTTTTGAACATCTTGAGCAGTTTTACTTTTTTTAAATTCATCAATTCTATTAGTTTTGTTTTCTAGATTTTTTTCATAAAAACTTTTAGCATCTGTATTTTTACTTAAAGATATAATCCATCTATCACCTGTCCATAATACAAGTTTTTCAGTAAGGTTTTTAATAAAGTTTTTATTTAGTTTTTCGTTAAAACTGATGTCTATATTCCCTTTATTAAAACTTACTAGTTTTACATTTCTCTCAAGGTCATATTTAAGTTCAATTTCTTTTTCTTTATTTGCTTTATCAATTAAATCTTTAAAACTTTTAATTTCAATTTTTGCTGATTGATTTTCTTTAAATAAATTTTTTATGGGATTAGTTTTAATTTGATCTGTACTTTTAAGCTGGTTTTTAATTTGATTGGGAGCATTATTCTCTATCAACTTATCTTCATTTTTTTTTCCAATTAAATTATCTTCTAAAATTTTATTGGACGTATTATCTGAGGGTAAGACTACTTTTCTGTCATCAATATTTTTTAAATGTGTAAGTTGCATGATATACATTTCTAACATCAAGTTTTCATTTCCAATAATTTTTAAATCATCAATGGTTTTAATCGTTAACTGCCAAAATAAACTGATATCTTGCATATCTATATTTTTTGAGTACTGGTCCACCATTTGAACCTCTGCTTCTGATACTGATATATCTTTTTCAATAGGTCCTAAACTTATCCTTCTACTAAAAAGATAAAGCACCTCTAAAATATCATTTAAGAAATTTTTAGCATCTAGTCCATTGTCAATAAGCTCATGAAGAAATTGTAGAGCATTTTTTTCATTACCACTTAGAACTTCTTTAAATAAAGAAATTATTTTACTTTTATCTGCTAATCCAAGCATTTGTCTCACATCCGGCTCTTCAATTTTTTTATTTTCATCAATTGATTGAGAAATTAATGCTCTGTCTAATAATGAAATAGAGTCCCGAACCGATCCTTCTGAAGTTCTTGCAATTAATTTAATTGCGTCATTTGATATTTTCCCTTTTTCTTTATCAACAATTTTTTTCAGATGTTCGCATAGTTGCTCAACACTTACTCTTTTAAGATCAAATCTTTGACATCGAGAAAGGATAGTAACAGGTATTTTCCTTACTTCTGTTGTAGCTAAAATAAATTTTAAACTTGGCGGTGGTTCCTCTAAAGTTTTTAGTAAACCATTAAAAGCTTGTTTTGAAAGCATGTGCACTTCATCAATAATAAATATTTTAAACTTTGCACTTGTTGGGCTATATTTTGAATTTTCAATTAACTCTCTAATGTCATCAATACCAGTTTTAGAAGCGGCGTCCATTTCTAAAATATCAATGTGATTGGAGTTTATAATTTCTTGGCATGTTGGACAAAATTTTTCACTCGAACATGAAACATTTGAATTGTCATTTTTTTGACAATTTAAAGCTTTGGCAATTAATCTTGCTGTTGTTGTTTTTCCAACACCTCTTATTCCAGTTAAAAGGTATGCATTTGGAGTTTTATTAAGTTTGATTGCATTGGTGATTGTTTGTGCCATTATTTCTTGGCCAATCAAATCTTTGAATTCTTGAGGTCTGTATTTAAGTGCTAGAATTTTATTTATCATTATTAAAGAGGCAGGCAACAACCTGAATAATTTTCACTACGGCTGCTTCTTTTCAGATCTGACCGGGTTTATGAAACATTCACCTGATGCCAACCTCAATATGAGTATATCAAGATCAATTTAAATACTACAAGGCTAGATTTGAATTTTGTGGACTATTTTTGCCTATATGCTGAAGATTCGTACACTCCCAATATATCTAAAGTTTCGGTATGAAAGCCTAGTTCTTCAAGTGCCTTTTTTACTGCAGTTTGTTCTAGATGACCTTCAAAATCTAAGTAAAAATTTGTTTGGTCAAAAGTATTCTTAACTGAAAAACTTTCAAGCTTTGTTAGGTTAACTTGGTTCGTGGCAAAACCGCCTAGAGATTTATAAAGTGCTGATGGCTCACTTTTCAATCTAAAAATACAACTAGTAATAAATTTTTTATCATTTGTATATTCAGGTTGCTCAATATTTTTTCCCATTATTAAAAATCTTGTGACATTTCCCTTTTCATCCTCAATATTTTTTTCAAGAATTTTTAAGTTATACATTTTAGCAGAAAGGTTTGAAGCTATAGCTGCTATAGATTTATCTTTTCCTTCTGCTAAATCTTTTGCTGATCCAGCTGTATCAACAGAGATGATTGATTTAAATTTTCTTTTAACAATAATATTTTGGCACTGACTGATTGCTTGAGCATGGCTTCTGACATATTTAATATCTTCAATTTTTGCATCTGGCTTTCCAAGTAAAAAATGTTCCACAGGAAGAAAATATTCACCATGAATTTGTAGCTTATATTTTGGAAGCAAGTAATGGATATCTGCAACTCTTCCTGCTAATGAATTTTCTATTGGAATTACTATTTTGTAACTAGAGTCGTTATATGCCTGTTTAAAAGTTTCTTCAAAAGTTGAACAGGTTTTAATTTCTGCATCTTTGTATAATTTTTCCACTGCAATATGAGAGTAAGCTCCAAGTTCTCCTTGTATAGCGACTTTTATTTTATTCATTGCTTTCCATTATTTTTTTCACTTCAATTAAATCATTTTCTGTATCAACGCTTAATGGTGAAGAGCTAATATATCCCACATGAATAGACATATCATTTTCAAGTGCTCTAAGTTGTTCTAACTTTCTTTTTAATTCAAGCTTTGATCTTTCTAAGCTTACATACCTTACTAAGGCTTTATTAGTAAAGGCATAAATACCAACATGATGATAAAAAATTTTATATTTTTTTACACCAGCCCTGAAAAAGTCAGTGGCCTTCTGAAAAATATTAGTCGCAAGTTTATCTTTTACAGCTACTTTAACATTATTTTCATCTATTAATTCTGACTCTGAGCTAAATGAGCTAGCTAAAGTTCCAATGTCACATTGATCTTTGTACATGTAAGAGACTAAATCAGTAATAGCTTGCGGATCTATATTAGGCATGTCTCCCTGTAAATTTACTATTACATTTGGTTCACTTTTTAATTTCGTTTTAAATACTTCATATATTCGGTCGGTTCCTGTTTGATGGTTTAATGATGTAAGAACGGCTTTACCACCATTACTGATAATTATATCAATTATTTTTTGATCCGGCGTTGCCACATAAACTTCTCCAGTATTAGTTTTTTTTGCAGCTTCATAAACGTGTAGAATCATCTCTTTATTGTTTATAAGTTTTAGCGGTTTATTAGGAAGTCTTAACGCATCCAACCTTGATGGTATTATTATTGCTGTTTTATTCATAATTATGCGTCCCAAAGACGCAAAAAAAAATTAAGTAATTTTAAGTTTTTTTATAAAAGTCGTGTTATACGTCACCTAAGTATTTACCAAAATTATGGACAGTTTTGAATTAAATAAAATAATCGCTGCAGTGCTTTTAACGGTTTTAATCTTAATTGGTATTGGAAAATTTACAGATGTCTTGTTCCATGTCGAAAAACCTAAAGAGTCAGCTTATAAAATTGAAGGTCTAGAGGTTGCATCTACTTCTACTTCTAATGCAGAAACCGAAACCAAGGCTGTTGAAGCAGTTGACATTAAAGCTCTTTTGGCAATGGGTGATTTAGGACACGGAGAAAAAGTTTTTAAAAAATGTACTGCGTGTCACCAAATTGCTAGTGATGGGAAAAACATGATAGGTCCAAATCTTTGGAGTGTAATTGGAAGAACAGCTGGTTCTGTAAGTGATTATAAATATTCAAAAGCAATGATAGCTTATGGAAAAGAATGGACATTTGAGGAAATGAACAGCTATTTAATTAAACCTCAAGGTTATGTAAAAGGGACTAAAATGGCTTTTGCTGGACTAAGAAAAGAAAAAGATAGAGCTTCAGTTATTTTATTTATGAATTCTAAAAGCAGCAGTCCAAAACCACTACCTTAAACTAAACACCACTTTATAATACTCTTTTGAGCATGGACTCTATTTAAAGCCTGTCTCCAGACGACNGATTGCTTTCCATCTATTATCTCATCNGTAACTTCTTCCCCTCTTCCAACAGGTAGACAATGCATAAAGATTGCATCTGAATTNGCTTTNCTCATTAACTTTTTATTTACTTGATAGGGTTTTAAGGTTTTTTTCTTAGATTTTTTATTAACTNTATCATTCATTGAAACCCACTTGTCAGTCATTATACAATCTGAATCTTTTACGGCTTCATCTGGCTTGTTTGTCACTATCAATTTTACTTTATTTTTTTTGGCCCAACTTAATACTTTCTTTGAGGGAGTATATTTTTTTGGACAACCAATTTTAAGATTAAAATTAAATTTACCAGCAGCTTCAATGAGCGAGTTAGACATATTATTGTTCCCATCGCCTAACCAAGAAACTGTTTTGCCGGTTATTAAGCCATTGCTTTCTTCGTATGTTAAAATATCTGACATAATTTGACATGGGTGGCTTATATCTGAAAGACCGTTGATAATTGGAATATCTAAATATTTACCAAACTCTTCTAGGTTTTTATGTGAAGATGTTCTTAACATTACTATGTCTACATACTCCGTTAAAACTTTTGCTGTATCTTTTAATGATTCATCTCCTTTACCATAATGAATTCCACCTGGATCTAAAATTATAGATGAACCTCCTAATTGCTTAACTGCTATATCAAAAGACATTCTTGTTCTTGTTGATGGTTTTTCAAAAATCATAGCCATAGATTTACCTTCAAAAGGTTTATCTTCGTCTGGCGCAGATTTATTCAATCCTTTTCTCTTAAGCTTTCTTGCTTTCGCTTCATCAATAATGGCTCTAAGCTCATTAGAAGAATGATCAGAAATATTTAAAAAATTATTCATTTATATTTTTTGCAAACATTATCTATTATTTTTAATCCTAAGTTTATTTCTTGCTTTGTGACATTTAAAGGAGGCAAAAGTCTGACAACATTCTCTGCGGCTCTAACTGTAAGAAGTTTATTGTCTAATAGTTTTTTAATAAAATTTGTTTGATCTTTATAAAGGCACAATCCTAGCAATAAACCTTTACCCCTAACTTCTTTGATAATCTTTGGATATTTTTCTTTCAGTTTGTTTAATTCACTTAAAAAATATTTACCATTTTTTGTAACATTNCCTAAAAAACCTTTTTTAAACATAATGTCCATAACAGCATTACCTGCACTCATAGCCAAAGGATTGCCTCCAAAAGTGGATCCATGTGTTCCAGGCTTCATCCCCGAAGCTACCTTTTTATTAACTAAAACAGCCCCAATTGGAAAGCCACCGCCTATACCTTTTGCAATAGGGACAATATCAGGTTTTATTTTTGCATGTTCAAATGCAAAAAATTTTCCACTTCTGCCAATTCCACANTGAACTTCATCAAGTATTAATAAAATATTTTTTTTATTACAAAGTTTTCTTAATCCTTTTAAACAATAATCTGGAATAACTTTTATTCCACCCTCTCCCATAATTGTTTCAACCATTATTGCTGCCGTTCTACTGGTAATGGCTTTTTCTAAACCCTTATGGTCTCCAAAATTAAAATGGTCAAAGCCGTCTGCTTTTGGTCCAAAACCTTCTGTAGCCTTTTTGCTATTGCTAGCAAAAATAGTTGCGATCGTTCTTCCGTGAAAACTATTATTAATACATAAAACTCTATTTTTTTTAGGTTGGCCTTTTGAATAAAAATATCTTCTTGCAAATTTTATGGCAGCCTCTGTTGCTTCTGCACCTGAGTTTTGAAAAGCAACAAAATCTGCAAATGTTTTTTGCGTCAATCTCTTGGCTAATCTCT
>JGI20159J14440_10003357_pt1 | contig 10385 bp, 9 predicted proteins | sample COG_09_FD_14440 | JGI IMG/M metagenome (IMG submission 14440) | reverse complement strand
AAAAAGAGGCAGGATTTAAATGCTTTAAAGAACAAAAAGCTTACCTCCATGATCATGGGTGACAATCCACCTAACAAGATGAGAAAAACCTATGTTCTGATGCGTGGTCAGTATGCATCTCCGGATGAATCAAAAGAAATCCTTCCCGATACTCCTTCTTTTCTTCCGCCCATGGATAAAGAATTACCTAAAAACAGACTTGGGTTAGCCAAATGGTTGATGGATAAAGATCACCCGCTGACCGCAAGAGTTACTGTCAACCGCTACTGGCAGACCATTTTTGGCCGCCCCTTGGTCAGTACCCCCGGTGATTTCGGTTCACAGGGAAGTTGGCCATCACACCCGGATCTACTCTCTTGGTTGGCAAAAGATTTCATTGATCATAATTGGAATGTAAAAAGAACCATCAAGCAGATGGTGATGAGCTCCACTTACCGTCAGTCTTCGGAGACTCGTGCGGTTCACATGGAAAAAGATCCGGTAAACTTATACCATGCACGAGCTCCCCGCTTTCGCCTGATGGGAGAATTTGTTCGCGATAATGCTCTATCCTTAAGCGGACTGCTCAACCGAACTTTTGGCGGACCAGGGGTGAAGCCCTACCAACCGCCAGGATTATGGAATGAGGTTTCCTTAAATGGTGGACTCAGATTTGTACGCGATAACGGAGATAAGCTATATCGTCGAAGCATGTACACTTATTGGAAGCGTTCTGCCCCCCACCCAGGGATGATGGCCTTTGATACCCCATCCAGGGAAACCTGCACCCTGCAAAGACAGCGTACGAACACTCCCATGCAAGCTTTGGTAACATTGAACGACGAACAGTTTGTCGAAGCCTCCCGTGCGTTTGCTCAGCGGATTCTAAAAAGTCCTGCCAAGTCTTTCTCAGATCGCTTAGACTTCGCTTTCGAACTGGCTACTGGACGACCTGCTGATTCTATAAGAAAGGAAGTGTTACGAGATGCACACTCTTACCAAAGTAAAATTTTCCAAGCAGAACCGAAAAGGGCTGTTGATTTATTAAAAATTGGAGAAACATCCCGGGATTCATCAATCCCCACCCAGGAGCACGCAACTTGGACTGTCCTGGCCTCCATGATCTTAAACTTAGACGAAACCTTAAACAGAGAGTAATCAAAATGAATCCATTTGAATTTCATCAAAATCAGACACGCAGACAAATGATCGGGCTTGGTGCCCGTGGTTTAGGTGCACTGGGTGCAGCTCATCTGTTGAATCCATCACTGTTGAATGCAGCCGCATCTGAAGCATCGGACAAGTTTGCGGGTACTCTTCCCGGCCCTCATTTTAAACCCACGGCAAAACGGGTCATTTATTTATTCCTTTCCGGTGGCCCCTCACACATCGACCTGTACGACTATCATCCGGAAATGCGTGATTTCCACGGAAAAGAACTACCCGACAGTATTCGTAACGGTCAGCGTATAACCGGAATGACATCGAAGCAGTCCTCTTTTCCCTGTGTGGCTCCGATGTTTGATTTTACCAGGCATGGACAAAATGGATCCTGGTTTAGTGATGCGATTCCCAACATTGCCAGTATTGCCGATGATATAACTTTGGTAAAATCAGTCCACACTGAGGCGATCAATCACGACCCCGCGATTACTGCGATCAACACCGGTTCCCAGCAACCTGGGAAACCATCCATGGGGGCGTGGCTTGACTGGGGAATGGGTAGCCCCAATAAAGATTTACCCGGATATGTGGTGATGATTTCTAAAGGGAAAGGAAATGCTCAGGCCCTCTACGACCGTTTGTGGGGAAGCGGATTTCTTCCCTCTAAGCATCAGGGAGTAAAATTTCGCTCGGCAGGAGATCCCGTGCTTTATCTTTCCAACCCCAATGGTATTTCGCGGGATATGCGCCGTAATATGCTCGATGGGATTGCCAAAATCAATCAGGCCAAGAAAATGGAAACGGGAGATTTGGAAATCGATGCCCGTATTGCCCAGTACGAAATGGCTTACCGTATGCAGACGAGTGTCCCCGAACTAGTGGACCTGAAAGATGAACCCAAGCATGTTCTCGACCTCTACGGCAAGGATGCCATGAAGAAAGGTACCTTTGCCCATAACTGCCTGATTGCCAGGCGACTGTCCGAACGCGGAGTTCCTTTCGTTCAACTCTTTCACCGTGGCTGGGACCAGCATAATAATTTGCCTAAGCAAATCCGGGGCCAGTGCAAAGATATTGACCAACCGGCCGCGGCATTGGTGAAGGACCTGAAGCAGCGTGGTCTTCTCAAAGATACAATCGTGGTGTGCGGAGGAGAGTTTGGTCGAACGATTTATTCGCAAGGAAAACTAACCAAGGACAACCACGGAAGAGACCACCATGGCCGGAGCTTTTCAATGTGGATGGCAGGCGGTGGTTTCAAAGCCGGGTTTGAATACGGGAAAACCGATGAATACGCTTATAATATCGTGGAAAACCCAGTTCATGTGAACGATCTTAACGCCACAGTATTACGGGCTCTGGGGATCGACCATGAACGGTTCACTTATAAATATCTCGGTCTCGACCAACGCCTCACCGGTGTGGAGCATCCCAAAATTGTACCCGACCTGCTTGCCTAAGATGCACGCGATGAGTGGTAAATCTGGGCAAGGTTTTCTATTTTTGCTTTGACCATTTACCCCTGAATCCACAGTACTTTTCACTGTGATTTCGGTGGTGGATAACAGAAAAGCCTTATTGGCGGATTGGCTTCAGGAAAAAACTCCCTTCCAGGGCGGTTCTCTTTCCATTGCCTCTGCGGATGCGAGTTTCCGGCGTTATTTTCGTTTAGTTCATCAGGGCCAATCCTATATCGTTATGGATGCCCCACCCGATTTGGAACCCTCCTTGCCCTTCGTGCAAATTGGGCAATGGATGAAGCAGTCGGCAATCCAAGTACCCGAAATCTTTGCCCAGGATCTTGAACTTGGCTTCTTAGTTCTTTCTGATTTTGGGGATCTCCACTACCAGGATGCCATAAAAGGGCCAAATCGAGAATCTCTTTACCAGTCAGCTATTGCGGAAATTATAAAGTTTCAAAATGCATTAACTGACTCCGAGGAAAAACTACCCCTTTTTGATCAGGCATGGCAAAAAAAGGAACTCGATATCTTTCGTGAATGGTGCCTCCCGGGAGTTCCTGACTCCGAGTATCTTCATTGTACTCAAACTCTTATTGAGCAGATTGACCGGATACCAAAAGCATTTATGCACCGTGACTTTCATTGTAGAAATCTACTTCTCTGCCCCAATGAGCAAGTGGGAATTATCGACTTCCAAGGAGCAATGCATGGACCGGTTACTTATGACCTGGTTTCTCTGCTAAGAGATTGCTATGTCGATAATGATGAAAATTGGATTAAGCAAACCACGTTACAGTTTCAGGATTCACTACTTTCTTCCAACCTTGAATATGCTCGGGTCGAAACAGATGAATTTATTCGTTGGCTCGATTTTACAGGCTTACAAAGGCATTTAAAATGTATCGGAATTTTTCACCGCCTTCACATTCGCGATCACAAGCCTGATTATATGAAAGAAGTGCCCCGGGTAATAAAATACATCAACACTGTGCTCGATCGAAACCCTCTATTACAAGATTTAAAGGAATTATTTAATCGAGCCAAAATTCTTACTTAATTATTTATGAAAGCGATGATTTTAGCCGCAGGTTATGGGAAAAGATTGCGCCCATTAACAGACCACACACCCAAGCCCTTGGTTTCAATTGGAGGAAAACCACTCATTGTACACCACCTCGAAAAAATCGCCCAAACAGGGATTAAAGAGGTAGTAATAAACCTGGGTCACTTGGGCGCCAAGATTCCCGAGGCGTTGGGAAATGGAGATACATGGGGACTTTCGATTCAATATTCCGAAGAAGGTCCCGATCCCCTTGAAACCGGAGGCGGCATGGCAAAAGCGTTGCCCTTACTAGGGTCTGAAACCTTTCTTCTAGTGAACGGAGATGTGTGGTGCGATTTGGATTTTTCTTCGATTCCCCGTTCGCTCGAGTCAAATGACCAATCTCTTCTTTACCTTGTCCAACAACCCGAATGGAGGGAGCGGGGAGACTTTTCACTTGTCAATGGACGCGTTGTAGAATCAGAGTCACCACAATACCTGTACGCCGGTATTGCTCTTTACCACCCCTCAATTCTAGAAGGTGCAAAAGTGGAAAAATTTTCAATTGTACCGAGGCTAAAACAGGCAATTGCATCGGATCGAGTCGCCGGGATTCTCCATCAGGGAGAATGGGATGATGTCGGCACCCCCGAGCGCTTACATGCCATACAGGCAAATCATGGGAATTAAAATGGTTTGACCGATTTGTTCGGAGCCAGGCGGTCCCGATTCGATAATTCTTCCTCAGGGCCAAACGCATCAACACAATAAGCGACCACATTGCGCAAATTTCGATCCGAGATCTCTTGGGATGCCGCCGCCATTGCCTGTCCTCCAATATCCTGAGGGTGATACCCGCGTTCCCCCGATCGAAACTTTCTCATTTGCTCCAAAAAATACCAACCCTCCAGTCTTTGTAAGGAAGGAGCATTCAACAACCGGTTGCCCTCTCCATTCCCCCCATGGCAGGAAGCACACCTTTGGTTAAAATATTCCTTCCCCTCCTCCAAGCTACCCTGCACCGTCCGAATGGCAGGCAGTGGATCCTGTTCAGAAAACCAATTGGCCACATAAGCCAATTCAAAATCATCTTTTATTTTTCGCGCTCCAACCCCCATCAAATACTCGGAGCGATTCGAAGCCAATTTCCCGCGCACTCCCGAGCGAAATTTTTCTAATTGATCCATCAGGTACCACATTTCCATACCGTGTAATATAGGACCACGCTGGGCTTCTTTATTGCTGTGACAAAGCATACACTCTGCAACCAAAGTTTCCCCCCTTTGCGAATCACTCATTAACACAACGGAGTCCTTCTTTACCTCCGGCACACAGGAAAACAACAGGATCGTGGTTCCAATAAAAATGAAAAATTGCATCAAGGTAATCATCGTGTGAACTACAATCTACAAATTTACCCAAACTCCTCAAGCGACAAAACAAATCCCTCTATGCTTTACCCTTGGCTCATCATCCTTCACAATAATCAAAATGTCTAGTATTTCCCTCCATAACATAAGCAAGGTATTTCCCGATGGGACACGAGCGGTACAGGAAATTAGTTTAGAGATTAGAGCAGGTGAATTCCTCGTCCTTGTCGGACCTTCCGGTTGCGGAAAATCGACATTACTACGATTAATCGCCGGTCTTGACGAACTCACTGGTGGATCGATTAAAATCGGAGGGAAAGATGCGGATTCGCTCCTACCCAAGGACCGAGACTTGGCACTGGTCTTTCAAAACTATGCTCTTTTTCCCAATCTATCCGTTTATGATAACCTTGCCTTTGGACTCAAGGCCAGAAAAGTTTCCAAAGTGATAATCAAAGAAAAAATTATTCCCGTCTCCCAAAGGCTCGGACTCGAGGAACTCCTTAAGCGAAAACCAAACGAACTCTCTGGTGGGCAAAGACAACGGGTTGCCTTAGGTCGATTACTCGTCCGCAATCCCAGTATCCACCTACTGGATGAACCATTGAGCAACTTGGATGCAAATTTACGCACATCCATGCGGCATGAACTGGCAAAACTCCACAACGAATATCAAAAAACCACCCTTTTTGTAACACACGACCAGGTCGAAGCAATGACGCTCGGACAACGGCTTTGCGTAATGAACCAAGGGCATATCATTCAAGTAGGAACTCCAACAGAAATTTATGATTTTCCCGAGCATCGCTTTGTGGCGGAATTTTTTGGATCCCCTCCAATCAATCTGTTTAAGGGCGAGATTCAAAGTGTTCAAAATAATTCCTTTTTTACCAACGGCTCAATTCAAATCCCTTTACCAAAGGATTCAGATCTTTCGGATAGAGAAATTGAATTGGGAATTCGCCCAGAAGATTGGACAGTTCATAATGAAGCACCTTCTCACTCCTTATCTGCAACACTCCAAAGAATTGAAAATTTAGGCGACACTCGTATTCTACATTTTTCAGCTCAAGAGAATGCTATAATAGCTAAATCAGAACTACGGGAATTTCGGGTGGGGAGACAGTATTTCCTGACCCCCCATTGGAACCGAGTTCATTGGTTTGACCTTCAAACAGAAAAGCGAGTCCTACGATAACGAGAGGTGGACCAGAGCAGTTTTCATTTTTCGAAAACAAACGGCAAAAAGAATCACCACTGGAAATAGGGATATGGTAGCGGCCGCCATCCCTACTGACTCCGGTATTCGATGACTGGAATCCCGGAGTTTTGATAATGCAATGGGCAAGGTGGTATTTTCATCATCCAAAAGCAACAACGGTAAAAGGTGTTCCTGCCAACTTAGGATAAAATGAAGCAGCCCATAAGTAATTAAAGAAGGTGCGACTAAAGGAAGTATCAGAAAAAATGTACGGGGAATAGAAAATCCTTCCACTTTTGCCAATTCCAGTAATTCGTTGGGAATCTTTCGAAATACCTGTGTAAAAAAAACAATCCCCAACCCACTGGCAATACCAGGAAAAATTAATGACCAACTTGTTCCCTGCAATCCAAGCCATAACATCCAATCAAACAACGGAACTGCCATAGCTTGTTTGGGAATCAAAATAACGAGAATTGCCACGCCAAACAGAAAAGATTTTCCACGAAAAGAATACTTGGCAAATACAAATGCCGCTGCTGCCGTAATCAAGGTTGCAAAAAGTGCCTGTAAACCAGAGATAAAAAGGGAATTGGAAAAAAAGGAATAAAATGGAAGGTACTGCTCAGAAAATAAACTTTGATAGGAATCTATCTCAAAATTTTCCGGAAAAAGTAATGTGGGTTGGTAAATTTCGCGATTCGTCTTAAAAGACGACAGGAACATCCACAGGAAGGGATACAGACAGATAATGACCGATCCCGTCAAAATACAAAAAGAGATTAACTTTCTCATCGGAGAACCCACCTCCTCCGCCCCTGTAAAATTATAAATAAAAGCAACGCCGTAACAGGAACCACCAACAGACTCATCGCAGCCGCTCCCGGAAAATCAAATCGTCCCGAACCTCCTGGGAAAGCAACTTGGTACACATAGGTGACCAATAATAAACCAGAGTCTAATATTCCTCCCGAACCACCCAGTAGGTTATAGGCACCGGAAAACGAAGCAAAACCATCCACCACCAAGAATACCATTGCGAACAAAGCCAGATGCCAAAGATTTGGGATTAAGATTTTTCGAACCAATAACCATTTCCCTGCACCCTCAATTTTGGCTACCTCCCATTGCCAATTTGGAATTGCCTGTAATCCACAAAGAAAAAATAGGGTTACCATTCCCGTCCACCGCCAAACTGCCTGAATAATCAGCGAGGGCATAATAAAAGAAGGATCCATCATCCAATTCACCGGTTCAAAACCGAGGGGGACTACAAGGTATTGATTCAATGCACCGGTTCGGCCATGAAAGAAGAGATAAAACAAAGTGGACAGGACACCGGGAAGTGCCAAACCGGGTATCATTAAACAAAAAACGAGCAGGCCCCGGAAAAATCCACTTAATTGAAACAGGCAGACAGATAGTATGAATGAAAGTGGAATGAGTAACAAAATCGAACCCAATACATAAATTAAAGTATTTCTTAAGGCTTTATAAAATTTTGCATCTTCGAGTACATTACTAAAATTTTGCAATCCAATATATTTTATATTGTCTCCCTGAATCACCTCAGAATTCTCTGGCAAATTCCAGGATAAGGAAAATGGGGGAGGCTTGGTACCTGTTGAGTCAATTATCTCCCGGTGGGGGGCTGTAAAAGTAGGACTTTGTAATGATAGATCGATCCCTAAAATCAGCGGAACCAACCAAAACAAAACCCAAAGTCCAAAAAAAGGAACAAGAAGCCAAAAAAGAGAGCCTTTTTCGTATTGAGACAGAACCAAAATCAGGAGAAAAAATTATCGATCGCGACCGCTATTTTTCATCGCATCTCTATACTGCTTGATCGCGTCTTTGGGGGACAACGCACCAAACATTACCGAACCGAAATAATTCTCCTGCATGAGGAAAATAGCCTGGGGCCGTCTTGGATCGACGACTACCGGTGGGATCTCCTTTGCGAGTTGGATCAATAACTCGCCAATGGACTGTTCAAAATATTCGTGTTTCGCCAACAGTCTTTCATCCTTCCATGAGGGCTGGTATGCCGGAAAGCTGTTTCCCTGTAAAAAACGCTCCGCATTGGCCTCCTTATTCTTCATCACAAACTCAATAAAGTCCCAAGACTCCTCCCTCTTTTTACTTCCCTTGCAAATCATGAGCCCCTGACCGGCAAAAGTGGCAGTTCGGGGCCCAAGTTCACCTTTCTCATTTCGCCAAGTGGGAAGTGGCATCATTCCCCATAATCCCTTCATCCCTGGCGCAAACTGTTGAAAAAGGTCAAGACCATACCAATCGGCTCCGGGCACGCAAAGCACTTCGCCAGTTTCCAAATCTCCGCTAAAGAAAACCGGATCGAAAATGGACCCTCTGTCTGGCATTACAGTAATTTGAGCTGCTGACATTTCGGCAAACTCCTCCAGCACTTCAAGTGCTTTCTCTTCATCTGGTAAAAAATTTCCTTTTTTATCAAATAAATCAGTCCCTTTTTGCCGGAGAAATACATCAAATAGTGTACCATCCAATGCCATAAATCGCTGGCCTTGGTCCTCCTGTAATTGTGCTCCCACTTCTGCCACATCGTCCCAAGTTTTTAAATCACTTGGCTTGATATCGAATTCTTCAAACAAATCCTTTCGATAATATAGCACCATCGCGCTAAGAGACTGGGGAACCCCCATCACCTTTCCTTTGTAAGTAAAAACCTCCAACCTCCTTGGATGTAAATCTTTGCTTAAACCGGATTTCTTCACTTTTTTTGTTAGGTCAACAAAAGGCGAATCTTCGTTCAAAAATACGCCAAAAAAAGTTTCATCCAACTGGACCATGTCGGGAATTCCCTGCCCCGACCGAATGGCAACTCCCAATTTATCAGGCATCTCGCGAAAACCGTATGCTTTCACGTTGATTTTGACATCATTTTGGGTCGCTTTCGAATACAACTCACCCATCTGTTCATAATAGACCTGGTCCTGGAAAGAACTGATCCAAATAACCAACTCTTTAGCACTGAGTGGACTCAAAACTGAAAGTACTGCGATTACAAATAAATAGAAATATGACTTTTTGGATTTCATTAGATGGATGTAATTATGCTCGAACCCCTAATCTTCGCAAGCTCGTACAGAAAATTAGTTTAAATTTTATTTATGAATATAAAATCTTTTTTTTGTATTTTTATCTTGTTTTGTGCTAATGGTATATCGAAGGTAAATATTTTATTTAACTCAAAACATTAAAATTATGAAAACAAGACTCCTCCTCTTGTCGATAGTAAGTACCCTAGCAATGCCTGCGTATGCTGCGCCACCTGTGGTAACGGCAGTCAATGCAAGCCAGCAATCGGGTACAAAACTAGTCGACATAACCTACAATCTCGCTCTCGATGCAGGGCAATCAGCATTTGTTGAAATGTGGTTCAGTCCGGATAATGGGCTCAATTTCCCCATTCGCTGCACCGATGTAAACGGATCTGTTGATTCAAATGTCACTGCGGGTAACAAAACAGCGACCTGGAATGCGGAGTCCGATTGGAACCAACAATTTACCTCCAACGGAAAAATTCGGGTTATTGCCACATACGGAGACCAACCCTCGGGATTCACTGGATCCGGCGGGAGTGGTAATGCCGGTGGTTCCGGTCAAGCCGATGCCTCATTAAAATCTGTATTTATGGATGTTCTATGGGATTGGGGTCATAATCCCAGTACAGCTACGCAAGAATGGATGGATCTGACCTCTAATTTTCAGCATGAAAAAATCAATTCACAAATCCATGTGGATCCTACTGAGATCACCAATGCAAAATGGAACGAAGTAGCCGAGTGGGCGATTGCTAATAACTATTCGGGGCTCCCATTGGCTTCCGATTCCAATGCTTCCCCTCGTACAAATGTAACCTTTTGGGAAGTGATAAAATGGTGTAACGCAAGATCAGAAAAAGATGGGTTAATACCCGCTTATTATACCGATGGTAATGAAGCCACTGGGGATGTAAATGGAAACGGGGTTGTCGACACGGGTCCCGACACTTGGACACCATACGATTTTGCCCAAGATCCAAACCAAAACGGAGTGTACGATAATGGTGAACCATACACCGATTCGGATGTAAACGATGGCCCCTTCAACCCCAAAGAGTACTACGATGCCAATAACAACGGCCA
>JGI20159J14440_10003354_pt1 | contig 10387 bp, 13 predicted proteins | sample COG_09_FD_14440 | JGI IMG/M metagenome (IMG submission 14440) | reverse complement strand
TTCATTAATGCCCTCGTGGTGAAATTGGTAGACACAAAGGACTTAAAATCCTTGCCGCTTGCGGAGTGCCAGTTCGAGTCTGGCCGAGGGCACCAAAAATAGTTTTTATTAAATTTTTATAAACTCATAAATTTATGCAAAAATTATCCAGACATTATAGACCTGAAATTGATGGCTTAAGATGTATCGCAGTTATCTCTGTAATTTTTTATCATGCACAAATTACAATTTTTGGATTTCAGCCTTTTAAAGGTGGATTTATCGGTGTAGATATTTTTTTTGTTATTTCGGGATATTTGATTACTTCAATAATTTTAAAAGAGATTTTAGAAAAAGGAAGTTTTTCATTTAAAAATTTTTATAAAAGAAGAATAAGAAGAATATTACCAGTTTTAATATTTGTAATGTTGGTATCAATACCTTTCTCTTGGCTTTATATATATCCAATAGATTTAGTAAGTTACTCTAAATCAATCCTATATTCTTTAGGATTCAGTTCAAATTATTATTTTCATTATTCAGGGTTAGAATATGGATCACCAGAAAGTTTACTAAAACCTTTTCTTCATACATGGTCATTATCTGTTGAAGAACAATACTACATTTTATTTCCCATAGTATTGGTCATTGTATTTAAATATTTTAGACACGGTCTTATTTATTTTTTATTATTATGTTTTATTATTAGTTTAGCTGCTGCAGATTGGGGCAGTAAAAATTACCCCTCATTAACTTTTTATTTTCTTCACTCAAGAGTTTGGGAATTAATTTGTGGTTCTGTGATCGCATATTTTGAAATAAAAAAAGGTAATAGAAGTCAGAATCAAACTTTCAATCAAATACTTCCAATTTTTGGTTTATTTTTAATTTTTTATTCAATAATTTTTTTTGATACAAAAATATTTCATCCTTCATTTCATACATTGATACCCGTAATCGGTGTTACTTTAATTTTGTGGTTTACTAATAAAGACGACGTTATAAAAAAAATTTTATCTTATAAAGTTTTTGTTGGTATTGGTTTAATTTCTTATTCACTTTATCTTTGGCATTATCCCATTTTCTCTTTTGCAAAAAATCTAGAGATATTTTTTGATGAAAATTTAGGTAAACTAATTTTAATAATAATTACGTTCTTATTTTCTATATTTTCTTTTTATTTGATAGAACGACCATCAAGAAGGGTATATTCTTTTAAGACAGTTTTAATTGGATTAACTATCTCAACTTTTTTTATTTTTACTTACAACATTTCCGTTATAAACAAAGAAGGTTTTTCAAATAGAGTTAAAGTTAAAAATTATCAAGAAAATCACACTTATAATTATTTAAAAAAAGATGGAAAAGTTTGTTTTGGAAGAGAATATAATAATTTATGCAAATTTGGGTCTAAAAAAAAAGAATTAATTTTATTGGGTGATTCTCAATTAGCTAGCCTTTCTTTTGATTTATACAATAGAACAAAGTCTAATTTTACTTTTTTACCAATAACACATCCTGGATACTTTCATTTAAGAGATGCAAAGATGGTAAATAAACATACAAAAAAAGTTATTCCAGAATACGATGTAAAACGAGATGATATTGATAAAATATTAAAAAATTCAAAAAATAATATAATAATAATTGGTGGGGCGACTTCATTATATCTTTATAATAAAAGGGTTGAAGGAAGAGCAGCTCACTGGGACTCTATGTTTGTTGATAAAGTTTCTTTAGAATACAAATCAGCAAGTATTGAAAAAGCTTTTATTAATTTAATCAAAGATTTATCAATTTATAATGATGTTATTCTTTTATATCCAATCCCAGAAATAGGTGTCAATTTACAAAAAAAGAAATTTGAAAATATGGTGAGAGTGTTTAAATATAAATATTCTACCTTTTTAAGACAAAATAAGGAAGTTATTAATCTTTTCGATAATATTAATATTCCTCGAGTACATAAAGTTTACTCTTACAAAGCATTCTGTAATATAAAAATTGATTTATGCACTACTCATGATGACAATAATTTTTTCTTTTTTGATGGTTATCATCCTTCATTAGAAGGCACTAAGATGATTAACAATCTAGTTATTAAAAAAATTAATCAATTGGAAAATAAGCAATAAAAGTGGACAGATTTTATTAGCGGTCTTTAAATTAATGTATAGACTTTAAATCTATTAAGTATTTGATAATGATAAAAATTGATATAGTAATATTAAAGTTTTAAAATTTTAAAAAATGGCTAGTGATAATATAAATTGGGGAAAACCTCCTTCTGATAACATTTCTTTAGATGAGTGTGAATGGTATCATGCAATGGAAATCCCAGGCATTGGTGGTGATAATATTACTCCAAGCGTTTCTTTTGATTGCAGAGAAGATATAGGAAATATTTTAGGTAACCTTGATTACAATGGTAAAAAAGTTCTTAATCTTGGAAGTATAACAGGTTACTTGTCTTTCGAGGCGGAGCGAAGAGGTGGGGATGTAACATCTATAGATTTAAGTGTTGATCAATCACAAATGGCTAAACAACAAGCAACAGAACGTGATTGGGTTCCAAGAGCAAATGAAGATTGGAAACAAGACTTAAAAGCCTTTATGGATCGAGAAGTGTTAAGAAGAAATGCATTTTGGTTTGCTCACAAAGCACTTAATTCTAAATCTAGAATGCTAATATCACATGCAAATAATTTACCTAAAGAACTTGAGACGCATGATATTGGAATAATTTTTTCAGTTTTACTTCATATACGAGACCCTTTTCTTGCACTTCAAAGAATGTGCTCTCATGTTAATGAGAAAATTGTAATCACAGAATTAGGTGGCTACCCAACATATTTATTTAAATTAATTCCAAGTAGCACATATATTAAATATAAAGATTTTATAGCTAGATTAAAAAAAGATAATAAGACCTTAATAGATAAACTTCCAAATTTTATTGGTAAAAGGTTCAGAAATCCACCAGCAATGAATTTTTTACCTCAATACGGAAGGTCGGCTTCTAAGTGGTGGTCGTTTAAACCAGAAACAATAATTGCAATGTTAAAAGTTCTTGGTTTTGGAAAAACTACTGTAAATTATCATTATTACAAACATGTAAAAGGAAAAAAACAGTGGAACTTCACAGTTGTAGGAGAAAGAACTATTCCAATAGAAAAATGTGATTATGATTATGACGCTAATTAAAAAAATACATCATATACAAAAAGTACTTTGTTTCAGGATGAGGAAATCATTATAAAAATTGTAAATATTATAGATTACAAATAATGGTTAAACCTTTAATTATTTCTGATAAAAATAAAAAATCATTAAAAATTAAATCCTTTTTATTAAATAAAATTAATAAAATATCTAACTTAAAACCACAATTAACCATTGTGATAGGAGGAGATGGTTTTATGCTCCAAACATTAAAAAAAAATAAAGACTCATCAAGATTATTTTACGGAATCAATTCTGGGAATTATGGATTTTTAATGAATAAGTTTTCTCATGAAAAAACGATAAACAACTTATCTAAAGCAAAAATGATTATTATATATCCACTTGAAATGAAAATTAAGAATAAACAAGGTTTAATAAAAAAAAGTTTAGCAATTAACGAAGTTTCAATATTGAGACAGAGTAGGCAAGCAGCCTCTCTATCTATTAAGGTTGGATCAAAATTAATTATTAAAAAACTAGTTTCTGATGGTGTACTAGTATCAACACCAGCTGGAAGCACAGCTTATAATTTATCAGTACATGGTCCAATTTTAAGTTTAAATTCTAAAAAATTGTCTATAGCACCAATTAGTGCTTTTAGACCGCGAAGATGGATGGGAAAGATTGTAAGTGAAAAATCCACTATTGTTATCAAAAATTTAAATCCAACCAAAAGACCAATTAGTGCNGTTGCTGATAATATAGAAGTTAGGAATGCGAAAAGTATTACAATTAAAACAAACAATAAAATTAAATTTAACTTATTATATGATAACAACAGAAGTCTTCAAAAGAAAATTAAGATAGAACAAATAAGAAAAGAAACTTTTTAAAAAGTGATAAAAATATTAAAAAAATATCTATCCTTTGTGATTAAGAGAATCTTTGATGAAGAAATTCAAAAAGAACTTATTTTAAAAGCAAAATTACTTTCAGTAAAAAATAGATATTTTAAAAAAATTAAAGATCTTTCGGATATTGAATTTCAAGTCTATTCACAGTGGGGAGAAGATGGAATAATTGATTGGTTAATAAATAAATATCCAGAAATTCCAAAAATTTTCCTTGAAATTGGAACACAAGATTACAAAGAATCTAATACCAGATTTTTATTAATTAATAAAAATTGGAACGGATTTATTATTGAAGCTGATAAAGCTGCAGTTGAAGATATTAAATCTCAAAGGATTTATTGGAAACATAATTTAAGAGCTATAAATGAATTTATAACGAAAGATAATATCAACAACGTTATTAAAAAATTTAATATCCCAAAAAAAATAGGTTTATTAAGCTTAGATATTGACGGTGTTGATTATTGGGTTCTCAAAAAATTATCAGCTTTAGATCCTTCAATTATAGTTTGTGAATATAATTCATTATTTGGACAAAAAAAATCAGTAACAGTACCTTATAAAAGTAATTTTATTAGATCAAAGGAGCATTATAGCAATCTTTATTATGGAGCTTCAATCAATGCATTCATAGATTTAATGAAGAAAAAAAATTATTTTTTAATAGGTACAAACTCCGCAGGTAATAATGCTTTTTTTGTGAAAAAAAATATTTGGAATAAGCTCAAAAAGCTTATTATAACGAAAAAGGTGTTTGTTTCAAAATTTAGAGAAAGTAGAAATATAAAAGGAGTATTAACTTTTTTAGAAAAAAAAAAATCTTTAGAACTTATTAAAAATAAATTTATGATAGATTTAAAAGATAATAGTAAAAAAAAAATTTTTAAATTAAAATTATGAAAAACACAATTATTGAAATAAGAAATAAGAAAATTCTTTATGCATTAATTATAAAAAAAAAAAGAAGATTTATCAAAAGCGGAGTTGATTTTATAACCAAAGATAATGATTTATTACAACTAGGATTTATTAATCATAAAAAAAATCATCATATTAAATCTCATATTCATTTAAAGAAACCTAGATTAATTAATTATTGTACTGAAGTGCTTTTAGTTGAAAAAGGCAAAGTTAAAATTAAATTTTTTGATAACAATAATTCTGATATTAAAAAAGACAAAATATTAAACAAGGGTGATATAATTATATTATTTCAAGGTGGGCACGGTTTTAAAATTCTTGAAAAAACGCAGATAATTGAAATTAAACAAGGCCCTTACGTTGAAGGTAAGGATAAAAAGATTATAAAAGGATAAAATTGTCTAAATTTAAAAAATTTATACCTGTCAATACTCCACTAATTAATAATAAAGATGCATTATCAGTGGCCAAAACAATTAAATCTGGGTGGATTTCCTCAGAAGGACCAAGTGTTAAAGAATTTGAAAAAAAAATTGCAAAATTTTTAGACCGAAGATTTGGATGTGCTGTAAGTAGTGGAACTGCTGCACTTGAAATTGCAATCAGGTCTTTGGGTTTAAATAAAAATGATGAAGTGATAATGCCTTCATTTACAATTATTTCTAATGCTATGGCAATTGTAAAAAGTTCTGCAAAACCAATTTTAGTCGATGTTAATTTAAATACATGGAATATAAAAATTGAAGATATTGAAAAAAAAATTACGAAAAAAACTAAGTGCTTAATGATACCTCATATTTACGGTCTAGCAAATGATATGGACAAAATATTAAAAATTACTAAAAAATATAATTTATATTTAATTGAAGATGCAGCTGAAGTTTTTGGGTTGAAATACAAAAATAAACAATGTGGAAGCTTTGGAGATATAAGTATTTTAAGTTTTTATGCAAACAAGCATATAACCACAGGTGAAGGTGGTATGTTATTAACAAATAATCCTAAATTAAATGAAAAATTTAAAGATTATAGGAATCTATGCTTTGGTTCAAAAAAAAATAGATTTAACCATTATGATATCAGCTGGAATTATAGGTATACAAATATTCAAGCAACATTAGGTTTAAGTCAACTCAAGAGAATTGGAAAAATAATTAAAAAAAAACATGAAATAGGTAATTATTACTATAAGCATTTCAAAAATATTAAAAATATTATTTTACAACCAAATAAACTTTCGTACTGTAAGAATATATATTGGGTCTTCGGAATAGTGTTAAAAAAAAACAATAAAAATAATATAAGCTCTGTTATTAAAAAATTACAAAGCAAAAATATTGGAACAAGACCTTTTTTTTGGCCAATGCATAAACAAGATGCTTTTAAAAAGAAAAATTATTTTAAGAATATAAAATTATCAAATTCAGAATTTATATCAAAAAATGGATTTTATCTTCCTTCTGGTTTAGGCCTAACATCAAAAGAATTAAAATTTGTTAAAGACACAGTAATTAGTATTTTAAAGTAATATATTTAAAAGATATTCTAAGTATTTATGAGTTTAAAAATATCAAAAATTATAAGATTTTTACTTTCAATTAAGTCCATTTTATTTATTAATTTATTAATAAGATTCAAAAAAATTTTTAATAAAAATTTAAAAGTAATTTTTTTTTATTTTCCAGTAAAATCTTATCAAGATAATATCCTAGAACTAATAGATGTAATAAAAAAAGAAAAGAATATTGAAGTTATCTTAGGTTATAATTTAGGCTCGTCAAATGAAGTCAAAAACTATGAAAAAGCTTTTTTTTTAAATCTTGGATATTTAAAATTTATAAAACAAATAGATATATTTTTAAGTAGTTATGTTGTGTATGATTTTCCTGACGCAGTAAATAAAATTTATATTAATCATGATATATATGACACTCCAATGGTTGATGTGGAAAAAGAAAAAAATTTAATAAAAACTTTAAAAAAATGTAATTACATTTTTTTATCTTCTGAAATTGCAATATCTGCTCTCCATAATAAAATTAATTACCATAGTGATGATATAATTGATAAAAAAAAGCCACTTTTGATAAACACGGGCTACCTCAAATTAGATCATGTTCATGAAAAACTCAAAAATAATGAGTTAGATGAGGACTCAATTTTATTAGCACCAACATTATCTTCAATGTTAATAGATTTCAATTTAGATGAATATTTAGACCCAATAATTAAAGAAATATTAGATAACAATGATTTTAAAATAATTTATAGACCTCATCCAGTAGATAAAGTTAATCCTAAAAAAAGTTTGATTATTAATAGTATTTACGAAAAATATAAAAATAATAAAAATTTTAGTTTTGACCCAATACCTCTTATATAGAGAGCTATAAAAAATCTAAGATTTTAATTACTGATTTTTCTGGAACTGCATACACTTATGCTTTTTCTAAATTAAAACCAATTATATTTTTTTCAAAAAATGAAAATAATCTCATAAATAGTAATTTTAATGATTTATATTTTTTTAAAGATAGACTTAGAGTAGGAAAGATTGTTCAAAAAATTGACAATTTAAATGAAGAAATTTATTCTGTAGATAAACACATTGAATTTTATTCAAATCAGATAAATTTATTGCGATCTGAAAGAATTAAATTTTTTAAAAATTCAATTGAACAAAACATACTAAGTTTAAAAAATATATTAAATGTTAAAAAAAAATAAATGAAAATAGGCATTTATCTAGAGGGATCACCAGAAATGGGTGGTGGATTTTTTCAATCTTTAAAAGCATCCTTATTACTTCTTGATATTAAAAAATATACTAAGGAAATCGAATTAATTATTACAAAAGAAGAAACAAAAGAATACTTATTACAAAAAAAAATTAAGAATAAATTATTTAGCTTAAATAGAATATCAAATTATCTATCTCAACTGTTTGAAATAAACTCTTTTAATGATTTACTTAATAAGTTTAAGATAAATCATCCTTTTTATAATTTTATCAAAAACAACAAATATGATTTGATTATTTTTTTAGGACCATCACAAATGTCTAAATTTTGTAAAGATGTGGGGTTTATTTCCAATATATGGGATTTAGACCATAAGAAAAATAGTCAATTTCCTGAGCACAATTTAAGCAATATTTATGAAAACAAGGAAAAACTTTTTAAAGAAATTATTACCAGAGCCTTTAAGATAATTGTTCCGCATAAATCTAATAAAAATGATTTAATAAAATTTTATGGGGCTTCTGATGATAAAATTAGTATTCAAAATTTTATACCAATGCTTCCTACTATCTATAAAGAAAAATTAGATATAGTTAAATATGCTGAAATTTATCTTAAATTTGAATTGCCTAATAATAAAAAAATAATTTTTTATCCAGCTCAATTTTGGGCACACAAAAATCATAAATATATAATTGATGTTGCTGAAATTTTGAAATCAAAAAAAGATGATAAATATTTGTTTGTTTTTTGTGGAGGTAGTAAGGGTAATTCTGCTTATATAAAAGAACTAATCTTAAAAAATCAATTAGAAGATTATATAAAAATATTTAATTTTTTAAGTGATGATGAAGTCATTTCTCTTTATAAAAATTGTAATGCTGTGGTTATGCCAACTTTTTGTGGTCCTACAAACTTACCAATTTATGAGTCTTTCTTTTTCAAAAAAATTATATTTTATACAAAAAATTTGATTCCAGATGATCCTATTAACAATCATTTAATTCCAATTGATATTTCTTCACCTAAAGATTTGTATGCAAAACTAGAAATTTGTTTTGATAAAGAAAAATTAGAGAAAATAGTTACAGATAATTACGAATATTATAAATTGATTTGTAATGAAGATGATTTTAAGAAAAATTATGAAAAAATATTAGATGAATTTACTTATTTAGTTAATAGATGGAAATAAAGAAAATTTTAGTAATCTTAGTTTTAGGTTTGTTGTTTAGTGCGAATGTATTTGCAGCTGATTGGAAAATTAGAAATAAGTGGAAGATATCATGTGGGATAGTTGATAAAGAATCTTTAAAGGAACTTAGAATAGAATTTGAATAAATGATAACATTTAAAAAAACATTTGATTTTTATGCAACAGATAACGAATTAGATGTTTTTGTTAATAAAATATTTGATACAATTGTAGGCGATCCTGAGGCAGACGTTGAAGTGTATGCTGATAGTGACACGGATCATCGTTATGTTACTGTTAATATTTTAGATAAAGTTTTGCATTAATGAAAAATATTTGGATTATATATTTAGTGATAGGGTCTATACTTTCTATACCAGTATCAATTTCTTATATTTATGCTCAATGGTTTATTATTATTAATATTGGTTGGGATATATTTAGTCTATCAGGTTTAATGGCAATACTTTTTAGTTGTTATTTAATATTTATAACTCCTTTAATAAAAGTTATATTATGGCTGCCATCATTAATAATGTGGTTATATGATCCTAATGGGTATAGTTTTTTAAAATGGTTAGCTCCTGGATTTTATGTATCGATTGGTAGTTAGATATTATGTTTGGAATATTTAAAAGTATAAAAAAAAGTTCTAATTTAGTTAAAATTAGCAATGTGTTTAGAGAAGATTTTTCATTGGATTTTCAATCTATGATGAGCTCATCTAATAAAAGAGAGAAAGCAACGGAAGATCTAATTGATCTAGCCTTTGAGGATAAAAATAATACACCAGTTATTAAAAAATATAAAATAACAAGAAAAAATCTCAAAAAAAAATTTCAAGAATTAATGATTGCTGGAGCTGGACAAGACGCAGGTGGACATTTTGTTGCTGCAAGCTCCATTGTCTATGCACAAACTTTAATTTTTTTATATGATAAAAAACTCACAAAAGGAATGGGACAAGAATCAATAGCTTATGCTTTGATTGAATATTTTGAACAAAGAAAAACTGGACATGTAGTTTGAAAAAAGCCAAATGTTTTAAATGTGGAAGAGTTTTAACTTATAATCCTAGCTTTGCAGGAAAAGGTGAATTTGTTAGAAATAAAAGAGACAGAGATGGTTTAGATATATTTGAATGTGGATATTTCACTTGTCACGCTGAATTTAAGATTGATATGGTTCACTACTCAAAAAATAATAATAAAAAAAACTTTATAATAAAAACAGTTAGCGCCAAATTTGATTTTTCTGATGGTATAGATAAACCTAAAAAGAAAAAATTATTTGGTATTTTTTAAAGATGACCATACCCGAACCTAAATACAAAAAAGTTGATAAGTGGGTTTATGGTGAGGTTAAAGAAATCAAGCTAATTGGCGAAGATGATCAGTTAGAAAAAGGTATGTATTATTTTGTATTTTGGATCAATCATAACAATCAACATTGCTCCACCCATATTAGCCATC
>JGI20159J14440_10003352_pt1 | contig 10393 bp, 7 predicted proteins | sample COG_09_FD_14440 | JGI IMG/M metagenome (IMG submission 14440) | reverse complement strand
GCGCTGTCTTGGCAACCCGTCACCTCATCTTGATCGCAAATTCCATCTTGATCCGAATCAACCAAGCAGGCGCCATCGCAATCGAAGCCTGTGGTCGCGTGCGTGCACGAACCATCGTCGTCCGTGGCTGCCGCCGCAAAATTGCACGCCGAGGGATCGGCACATCCGGCCACCTCATTGGCATCACACACGCCATCTTCATCGGCGTCCGCTAAGCACGTTCCGTCGCATCCATATCCTGCTGCAGCATACATGCAAGAACCGTCATTTTCAGTGGACGTGGCGTCGTAATTGCAAGCTGCCGAGTCGGTGCACCCCACAAGCTCATTGTCACACACTCCGTCGTTGTCGGCGTCCTCACAGTAAACACATGAACCGTTATCATCGGTGGCCAATGCGTTGAAATTCATCGCATCCCCATCCGTACAGCCCGCCACTTCATTCGCATCGCATACCTCGTCACCATCTGTATCCGCCAAGCAGACACCCGCACAATCATAACCGGTTGCGGCATAGGTGCAAGAGCCGTCATTATCGGTCGCCGAGGCATCATAATTGCACGCATTGGAATCCAAACATCCTGCACTCTCCAATTCGTCGCATAAGCCATCGCCGTCCGCGTCGTTGAGGCAGTTCTCATCGCAGTCATAATTTGTCGCCGGATAATCACAATAACCCGCATTGGTCGCAGTCGCTTCGTAGTTGCAAGCCGCTTCGTCCTGGCAACCCGTGATTTCCCACTGGTCGCAAACACCGTCTTCGTCATCATCGAACAAGCAATCGCCATTGCAGTCGTAGCCCAATACTTCGTACGTGCAGGAATTGTCTTCATCGGTTGCCGCTTCATTGTAATTGCATGCGACAGGGTCTTGGCAACCGGGGATTTCGTTTACGTCGCAGACATCGTCGGCATCGACATCTCCGTTGACAATCGTGCCCGAACCGTCCGTTTCGCCTGAACAATAATCGCAACCGCTGGCGTACACGCAAGCGATGCCTCCGTTGGTGGCATTGGCATCGTAGTTGCATGCCGTGTTATCTTGACAACCCGCCGTTTCGTCCGCATCACACACGCCGTCGTTGTCAGCATCATTGTCCACAATCGTTCCGTTGCCGTTGGTTTCACCAGAGCATGTTTCACAGCCTTGGGGGAAGATGCAGGTGGCACCAGGATCCGTCGCGCTTGCATTGTAATTGCAAGCGGTGCTGTTCTGACAACCCGCTACTTCGTCCGCATCGCATACGCTATCATTGTCCGCGTCATTGTCCACGACCGTACCGGAGCCATCGGTCGCTCCAGAGCACGTTTCACAGCCCGTGGCATAGACGCATGTCACGCCGCCATCGGTTGCGCTCTCATCGTAGTTGCACGCATTGCTGTTCTGGCAACCGGCAATTTCGTCCGCGTTGCACACCCCGTCATCGTCGTCGTCATTGGCNAGGACCGTGCCTGTGCCATCGGTTGCCCCTGAGCAGGTTTCGCAGCCCGATGGGAAGATGCACGCCGNACCCGAATCGGTNGCACTCGCATTGTAGTTGCANGCNNNGNTGNTCTGGCAACCGGCAATTTCNTCTGCGTCACACACGCCATCGTTATCGGCGTCGAGGTCTGTTACCGTTCCAGTGCCGTCCGTCGCATTGCCTGCGCACACATCGCAGCCTGTGGCGAATAAACACGTGGCGGAATCCGTCGCAGAAGCATTGTAGTTGCACGCTGAGGTGCTCTGGCAACCGGCAATTTCATCTGCATCGCAGACGCCATCGTTATCGGCGTCGAGGTCGTTGACCGATCCTGTCCCATCCGTTGGATTGCCTTGGCATTCGTCGCAGCCCGTAGCGAAGATGCAGTCAGCCGCATCCGTAGCGGAGGCGTTGTAGTTGCACGCTGCGCTGTTTTGGCAGCCTGCGATTTCATCTGCATTGCACACGCCATCGTTGTCGTCGTCATTGGCCAATATGGTTCCTGTACCGTCGGTCGGTCCCGAGCATGATTCACAACCCGCCGCGTAAATGCACACGGTTCCGGCGTCCGTAGCTGAGGCGTTGTAGTTACAGGCTGAGGCGACTTGGCAACCGGAAATTTCATCTGCATCGCAGACGCCATCCCCGTCCGAATCATTGTCAACGACCGTCCCTGTTCCATTCGTTTCTCCGGAACACGTTTCACAGCCAAAAGGGAAAACACACGCCGTGCCCGAGTCGGTGGCGCTCGCGTCGTAATTGCACGCGGAGCTGTTTTGGCAGCCCGCAATTTCGTCCTCGTCGCACACGCCATCGTTGTCGGCATCGAGGTCTAATACTGTTCCGGTGCCGTTGGTAGGGTTCCCCGCACATACATCGCATCCGGTCGCATACAGGCAAGTCGCCGCATCCGTAGCGGAAGCATTGTAATTGCAGGCCGCGCTATTCTGGCAACCGGCAATTTCGTCCACGTCGCAAACGCCATCGTTATCGGCATCGTTGTCCACCACGTAGCCCGTCCCGTCCGTCGCGTTTCCGCCGCAGACATCGCATCCCGTCGCAAAAGCGCAACCATCATCGCTGGCTGTTGCGCTGGCGTTGTAATTGCACGCCGAAGCGTCCATGCAACCCGAAACGGTTCCGTCACCCGAAGTGTCATGTGTAATCCCGGTTTCTTTAAACGATACACCAACGTTATTGCGCCATTGGATATTCCAGAGGCAGGTCACGTGTCCAGGATTTCCATTTGCATCGTCAACTGCTGTGAATTGCCCGAGCAATACCAACCCGTCATCTCCAGCCATGGCCGCTGGATTGGCTCCGGGTGTAACGTACCAACTTCCTCCGACCGTCTCATCCATTACAAAACCGGTTCCCGAAGCAAATTCTGCCAAATCCGAAACCATTCCGATGTTACTTACCGCCTCGTCATTGGTAGAGGAGGAACCAATGGTCACCAACTATCGTATTCCATTTCCGGGTAAAATGGGAAAAAGAATGGGTTAATGCCTGATCCCATGTCCCCCGCAGCCGGGTGCTGAAAAAATGCGGTCGTCACGCCAAGTTCGAGCAGCAAGGGACCCATTTGGATGCAGTTGTTGTTCTCATCATTCTCCACACACTCGGACGTCCCCACTGAATACACGGCAATGCACTCATCTGATGCCGATGCAAATTCCGCATAGACCCTGTAGGTCGTTCCCAACTCTGTCTCCGCCAAAACTTCACTTTGGAGGCCCAAAAATTGGGCCTGAGCCGATGAAGTAAAAAGAGACAAAAAGAAGAAGACAGCACATGCCGTCACGGTGGTAAGTCGAGTCAAGCGATTCATGGTCATCGAATATAATCAATTTGTGTTGATTATAATCGATAAAAGTCTAAATAATCTAGATAAGTGATTATAATAAGTGGTTCAATTGAGCCTAAAAACTCACTTTTCTTCAGGGACCTCAAATTCCAATTGACGCTTGGCCAAATCTGCGGCCACAACACGCACCACAACACGCTCACCCATGGCAAACTGACCCCCATGCCGCGCACCGACCAGCGCCTGCCGGTCCTCGTCGTATACATAGTGGTCATCCGGAAGGGAGTCCTTGGGAACGAAGCCCTCGCATTTGTTTTCATCGATTTCGACAAAAATGCCCTTCGGCACAACGCCGTTCACAATGCCGTGGAAGGTCTCGCCGATGCGCGTCATGAGGAATTCGACTTGTTTGTATTTGATGGATGCGCGCTCGGCTTCTGCGGCCCGCTTTTCCATGTTGGAACTGTGCTGGCACACCCCCTGAAGTGGACCGGGATCAGCTGATTTACCCCCATCGATGTACTGCTGGAGTAACCGGTGGACGAGCACATCGGGATAGCGACGAATGGGACTGGTAAAGTGCGTGTAGAATGGAAACGCCAGGCCATAGTGGCCGATGTTATTGGTGCTGTACTCCGCCTTGGCCATGGAGCGAATCGCCATGGTTTTGACCACATTTTCAGCCGTGTTGCCGGCTGCTGCTTGGAGCAGTTGCCGCAGCGCAGACTCAGCGTTGGCGGGATTAATCTTAGGCATTTCGAGACCGAATTTGGAAACAAACTTCCGCAGCTGCTGAAGCTTCTCGGGATCAGGCCGATCGTGAATCCGGTACACCGCTGTGCGGGTTGATTCCTCGCGCTTGCCTTCGTTGTTTCGCGGCTTGGCGAGGTAACGGCTCACCCGCACATTCGCTAGCAACATGAAGTCTTCGATGAGGCGATTGGCATCGAGCATGCGCTTGATTACGACCCGCAGCGGTTTGCCCGCCTCGTCCAACTCAAATTTGACCTCTTCCGTGTTGAAGTCAATGCCCCCGGCCTTGAATCGGTTGGCGCGCAACTTCTCCGCCAAATGCTGCAACGTCTTCACCTCATCGGCGTATTTGCCTTTGCCTGTCTCAATCCGTTCCTGCGCTTCGTGGTAAGCGAATCGTTGGTCGCTATGAATGACCGATCGGCCAAACCACTCGCCTTTTATTTCTGCCTTGTCGTTCATTTCGAACACCGCACTGAACGCCAGTCGATCCTCGTTCGGCCTCAGCGAACAGAGGTTGTTGGAAAGCACTTCCGGCAGCATCGGAATCGTCCGATCTACGAGATAGACCGACGTCGCGCGCTGACGTGCCTCTTCGTCGAGCACCGTTCCTGGCTTGAGGTAATGCGCCACGTCTGCAATGTGAACCCCCACCTCCCAATGACCATTTTTGAGGCGTTTCAATGACAGCGCGTCGTCAAAATCCTTGGCGTCGACCGGGTCAATCGTCAGGGTCGTAACATCTCGGAAATCCCGGCGGCGCTTCAGTTCTTCCGCAGGCACAGCATGCGGGATCGCATCAGCCGCGGCAAGCACATGATCGGGAAATTCATACGGCAATCCGTACTCGGCGAGGATGGCGTGCATCTCGACTTCGTGGTCCCCAGGCGTGCCCAGGATTTTCACGACTTTTGCAGAAGGAGCGTCCGACGCATCGTCCCACTTGAGTATTTCGACGATGACCTTTTGACCATTTTCAGCACCGGCTAAGTGCTTTGCGCCGATGAAAAAGTTGGTGTGAAGGCGTTGATCCGAAGGGTAGCCAAAGGCGTAATCACGGACTTTTTCGAGCACCACCACGTACTGGGAACGTTGACGTTCTACGATGCGTGCGACACGCGGTGTGTGCCGGCCGCCGCGGCGCACCCAGTCCACTTCGACCGTGTCACCCCAAAAGGCTGTTCCCGTAAATCCCTTGGGAATAGATACCTCGTTTCCATCCGCCATCATGACAAATCCCCGTCCATGACGGGTCACCTGAATGGTTCCGATAGGCCGATCGTTTTGGGGCACTTCTTTGAGAAGGTAGCGCCCTCGACCGATTGATTCTAAGCGGCCATCGCGGCCCATGTCCTCCAAGATTCCTGTGATTTTCTGCCGAGTATCATGATTGAGAATTCCCAATGTACTTGCCACCTGTTTGTGGTTCAGGGGCTTGTTTGGTTGGCGCTTGAAGACCTCTAGGATCTCTTTGCGCAATTGCTTGGGCGGGGTTCTTGGAGCCATTGAGCACAAAGATGCTCTGAATACCTCGGCATTTCCGACCTTTGCACCCGCATGTCTACACGCACTTATCAACGATGGGCGCCCGAACATTGGGAAGAATACGCCGTCCTGGACTCCGGAGACCGTTCACGGCTCGAACGCTTTGGCACCCTTTTGCTCGACCGTCCGGACCCCTCCGCTGTTTGGTCGCGGAGCCTTGACTTTGATGCTTGGGACAAGGCCAACGCCCGATTTGAACCGACCGGCATGACCAAAGGAAATTGGGTGCCGTTGGAATCCGTCCCTGAAGGATGGAACCTAAAGTACCGCTCTCCGCGATTGGATTTGACGTTCCAGCTCGAAATGACCCGCTTCAAGCACGTGGGTGTTTTTCCTGAACAAGCCGTCAATTGGGAATTCATCGCCGAACATCTGAAGCCCGGGGATGCATTTCTGAACCTCTTTGCATACACTGGTGGAGCTTCGCTCGCTGCGCGTGCTGCAGGAGCAGATGTCACCCATGTAGATGCTATCCGCCAAGTCGTGGATTGGACACGCATCAACATGGAATTGAGCGGCCTCGATGGCATCCGCTGGGTGGTTGAGGACGCCCTTAAATTCGCCCAACGCGAGCAACGCAGAGGCAAGAAATACCGTGGCATTGTGCTCGATCCCCCAACTTGGGGACTGGGACCCAAAGGCCAAAAATGGCGTCTCGAAGATCAACTTCTCAACCTGTGTGAAACCGTTGCCGCCTTGGTTGAGCCCGGCGGTTTCATCATCATGAACACCTACAGTGGCATCGCGCCCTCCGCCCTAGAGACGGTTTGGGACCGCATTCTGCCTGCTGCCTCAAGCGAGGCCGGCGAACTTTGCTTGCGCGGAGAAGACGGCCATTGGATTCCCACGGGCAGCCTCATCCGAATCACCACCCAACCATGAGTACCCCCTCTTCTGCATCAAGCGAATCTCCGATGCTTGGCCTTCGTCTCCCAACCGATCCGAGGTGGGTCGCGCTGGTCGAAAGCAACATTTCCGAAATCCTCACGGACCACGCTTGGTGCGAGCAAAAAGCGGCATCCAACGCCATTTCCATCATTGCACGCTTCCCCGAACACCTGGAATTGGTGGAAGAAATGACGCGCATCGCGCAAGAAGAAATCGAACACTTTGGAATGGTCGTTGAACGCATCAAGGCTCGCGGCTATGCCCTCGGTCCAGAGCGCAAAGACGATTATGTGGGCGAGGTGCTGAAGTTCATTCGGCGGAAGTGCAGCCGAGAAGAACAACTCGTGGATCGGCTCCTGTTTGCCGCCATGATAGAGGCGCGATCTTGCGAGCGGTTCAAGATGCTTTCTGAAAAAATCAGCGACCCCGAGTTGGCCGAGTTCTACCGCGAGCTCATGGTCTCCGAGGCGGGACATTACACCACGTTCATTGGCTTCGCGCGCAAGTACGGCACCGGCGTCGATGTCGAGTCCCGTTGGCAAGCTTACCTCGATTACGAGGCATCCATCATGGCCAACTACAGCAAGAAAGAAACGATGCACGGCTAAGATGTGCGCCGCTTGTCTACTTTCGTGGCATGAATCGAATTCTACTCTTTGCCCCACTCGCCCTCCTGGCGTGCAGCCAGCCCGAGCCCGTTTTTAGCGATGCCAATGATGTGCGCGATGCCATCATGCAAATTGAAAACGCACAATTTCAAGCGCACATGACCAACAGCGTGGAAGCGAGTGATAGCCAATGGAAGCGTGAAGTTTCCATGCAGTGGGTTCGAAACCATGCCGCGCAAGATTCCACCTACGACATGGCTTGGACGCTGGAAGACACTTTCATCGAGGAAGGGGACTCCAGCATTTGGTTGAGCCGTTTATGGGGCAACGAACTCACCGACATTAGATCCGACAGCACCAAATCCATTGATCCCGTTGATCCCCGCAAACAGCGTAATGGAAATGGCGTCGGGAACTATTATGCTTCACTCGCCTTATCGAAACCACTCACCGATAGCACATGGTGGGCAGAGCAAGTGAGCGATTCTTTGGTCGATGTTGTCTGGGAACATGTGCTTCCAACCCGCTCCTCGCCCGAACAATTCATGCTGACGCGTACCTCCATTCCCGATTCCGCATCCCAAGACTTTCATCCCGGCTCCTATGATGTTCAAAAGTGGGTGTTTCAAGCGCCCGATGGATTACCGGTAAGGCGTGAACTATCCTGGTACCGCGGTGATATGGGCTATGGCAGCGACATGACCATCGAATGGACGTGGGAAGATGTGAATCAGCCCGCGATCGTGAATGCCATTGCCGATTGGACAGCTCCGAGTTGGGCCAAAGAGCCTAAGCCCGTCGATCCTGCTGTTGCAGGCGGAGGCGGAAGTGAAAATTGGTTCGAAGAAGCGCTGGCCTCCTTGCCTGCCATCGGCGCTGAAGCGCCTGCTATGGCGGGTTTGAATTTGGACGGTGAAGCCGTGAGCTTAGAAGCATTGCAAGGCCAGCTCGTGTACCTCGACTTTTGGTACATCGGCTGTGGTCCGTGCATGCGGGCCATGCCACATCTCGCAGGAATGCAAGAAGAATTCGGACCCGAAGGGTTCACCGTGATGGGTGTCAATCACCACCAAAAAGCAAAAACGGTGCAGCGCTACCTCGATGGGCGAGAATTGAATGTGCCGCAGATGATGCTCGACTCTTTGCCCGCAGAATACCCGGTAGTCGCCTATCCGACCTGGTGTTTGGTCGGAAGAGACGGACGCATCATTGACCGCAACATCGGTTACTCAGAAGACACCGGCGCCTTCTTAGATTCTTTGGTCTCGGCGAATTTGTAAGGTCGGCTTAGCCTGCCATCATCGCCTCAATCTCATCAGCTTCGAGCGGAATGTGCCCCATGAGATCGACGAAGCCGTCCTCCGTGATCAAGATGTCGTTTTCGAGGCGAATACCAAGGTTTTCTTCCCGGATATAAATGCCCGGCTCCACGGTGAAGACGTGTCCTGCTTGAATCGGCTCATGCCAGTGCCCAACATCATGGACGTCGAGGCCTATGAAGTGGGATGTCCCGTGCATGAAGTACTTCTTGTATGCGGGCCATGCTGGATTTTCGTTGGCGACTTCTTCAGCGGTGATCAGCCCTAAATCGAGCAATTCCTTGGTCATCAGTTCGCCCACTTGGATATGGTATTCGTGAAGACTCACGCCCGGACGCAGCAGTTTCATCGCACCGCGCATCACGCTTAAAACGGAATTGTACACCGCGCGTTGGCGGTCTGTGAACTTGCCGCTCACCGGCACACACCGCGTCATGTCAGAGGCGTAGTTGCCGTATTCCGCTCCGACGTCCATCAAAATGACGTCGCCCGCCTTGCACTCGTCGCTGTTTTCGATGTAATGCAGAACGCAGGCGTTGAATCCGCTTCCGATGATCGGCGTGTAGGCAAATCCACGGGAACCACGGCGCAAGAATTCGTGCATGAATTCCGCTTCAATCTCGTATTCCATCACACCCGGTTTTCACGAATTGCAAGACACGCTCAAACCCCGCCTTGGTGATGTCGCAGGCACGCTGCATTTGTTCCACCTCTTCCTGTGATTTAATCGCACGCAGACTGAATAAAATCGGTGCAGAACGTTCAATTTCGTAGTTGGGATACTTCTCTCGCAGCGCCGCATTCTCACGCGCTGTGCGTGTTTCCACGATAATCTTGGCACGTGCATGGGGGTTGTCATTCAAATACAACGCGTCAGCCTCCGACATGAGGCGATGAAACGTACGCTCAAAACCTGGCGTCCATTGAATGTTGGCGATCCCTGTCGCCGCTGTTGCTTGTTTTTTGTCCAATTTCGCTCCTTCCCATATGGCCAGTTCCTCGTTGGTCTCGGTGGTGAACAAAATCTCACGGTCCGCTGGATTGTGGGCATCTGGGAATAAAACCAACACCGTATTCTCTTGGTCAACACCCGTCAACCACAAAATATCGCTCGCCTGCTTGAACGGCAGCGTGCCGTCTGCACTGGTGGGATAGATGTCGTTCGAAAAGAAAACCGCAATGCTCCGCGGCTTCATTTCCTTCATAAAGTTTGCGCGATTGCGCGTGTACAATTCTGAAGAGAGGGATTGGTATCGCATGTCGCTAAGATATCCAATTCCAAAGCGATCAGAACAAAAATCTCAGTCCTAATCAAGCAAGTAGGGCACGGTCAACAACTTAATCTTTGGCGAGGATGTCGGCACACCCGACGTTGCAGGTTCTGGATTGAAGCATCCTCGAGCATTTGTGTAGCCATACAACCAGTAAGCTCCACTACTCACTGATTTCCAGTTTCCTGAAGCATCCGAGTCCTTCGTTTGAACGTCGCCATATCCTGCAAACTTAGCCGTCCCCGAATCGAAAATATTGACCGCATTGAGATAATAGTGCACCGTTACCGGCGATCCGTAATTTCCAGAAAACGTAAAGACCGCACCACCGTCTTCCGCATTGGCATTGGAACATCCGTCAGGCACCATGTTGGTGACATATGGATAGAGCGATTCTTGCACTACAACATCAATACTTCCAGAATTGCCCCCACTCTGTGCGGAAAGCTCAATTGTCCCAGATCCTGTATTTGCCCCACTGAAATCAACAGTCAAAATACTTCCAAGAAGTGATGAGGAGGCAAAGCCCGAAATATCGCTGTCCAACGAATAGGTCCAAACACCATTAGAAGAGTGGAGCGCATCAAGATCAATCGTCGCATCTGAGTCTCCATCACATGCATTCAAGTTGTGCACCACAGAGAACGTAATCGAGAACGTGACCGTGGTTGGATCACTCGTGTTTGTCGCAGCATCGCTCGCAGTGACCGTGAAGCTGTAAGAACTCTTGGTGTTGAAGTT
>JGI20159J14440_10003337_pt1 | contig 10417 bp, 10 predicted proteins | sample COG_09_FD_14440 | JGI IMG/M metagenome (IMG submission 14440) | reverse complement strand
AAGCCTGGCATGAGGCAAATGGCGGCAATGAAGAGCAAGGTTTCGGTGCCTTCGGTCAGCCCGCCTAGAAAATAAAAGGACTTCGGTTGTGGCGTTGCGGGCACAAGCTGCACGCGATCAGCAAAAATGGCCATCGCCAGAAAGCTGCTACCGGTGCCGATGAAGCTAAAGATTACGAACGCCGCGACCAGTGCAAAGCTTTCATCGAACAGGGCAAAACTAAACACAACCCCAGCGTAAATAATGAAATCGAAAACGATATCGAGGTAGCCGCCTGCCATCGTCGGGCGGCCGCAGCGGGCGAGTGCGCCGTCCAGGCCATCCAGGGTGCGATTGAGCGCAAATAGCGCAAGTCCGAGCAGGGGCTGGCCCAGCGCAATTAGGATCATAGCGAGTAGCCCTGCAATGAACGCAACGAAGGTGACCTGATCAGCGCGCACCTTGCTTCGGTGCAGCGTCGCCGCCATTTTGTTCAGCAGGGGGTCTACGAGGGGTCTTGTGACGTGATCCAGCATGATCATCTCCGAGTCAGTTCGACGCAGCATGAACAGCCCGCGCAGGCGAGTCAATTGCTTAAAGCGCAGGCTGTTATACTCCCCCGGATGAAATTTTTAATTGGAACTTATACCGATCAAACGGACTCAGCCGGCATCTATGTTATTGACAATGGCCAGGATGACCGATTTGAGGTTTTGGCGCAGGCAACGATTTGGCTGCGGAACGCCTCCTACTTGATCGAGCATCCGGTGCTGCCACTTGTCTATGCGGTGAGTGAGATCGGTGAGGCGCTGGGTGGGCAGGTGGCTATTCTGCGGCAAGACGACGAAGGCCATTATGGCTTGTGGCAGATTATTGCGTCAGGCGGTTTGGATCCGTGCCATTTGAGTCTGTCGCCGAATGGGCGAACGCTGCTGATCAGCCATTACTCCAGCGGCTCGATTGCGGTGCAAGGCATTGCGCCTGATGGTTCTTTCGAACCCAATCAGGTCATCGTGCGTCATGATGCGCGGCACGCGGCGGCGCAGGCGCTGGGCCGGGGGCGGCATCCGCGGCAAGCGGCGGCGCATGTCCATTCAGCGACCTTTCTGAAGGACCATCAGTTTGCGGTTTGCGACTTGGGTACCGATGAGGTGCTCTTGTATGACCTCGCCCCAAATCGGTCTCTGCAAGTCACCTTGCGCCAGTGTTGGACCTTACCAGCTGGATCAGGACCCCGACATTTGGTCGCATCATCAGAGCGGTTGTATGTGATTGCCGAACTGAGTAATACGGTTTTTGTCTTGGCGAACCCACTGAGCGGTCAACCCACTATTCTGTCTTCCTTGTGTTGCCTGCCCGATACGGCAGGCGGGTTCAGTGAAGCGGCGGAGATTCATTTCGACCCGCAGGCGTCCGCGCTCTGGGTCAGTCATCGTGGGCAAGACGCCCTGGTTCAGATTCCCCTTTTAGAGGACAGGCTGTTACCGCCTCGGGCTTGGACCGATTTGGGTGCCCATCCACGGCATTTTTGGCTGTCTCATGAGACGTTGGTGATCGCGGCTAAGGATGATGACGTGGTGCGCGTGATCAGGCGGGATGCGCAAGGTCTACCGGATTTGCAAAGTGTGCAGCGTTTATCGATTCCATCCCCGGTCTTTATCCTGCCCCTGCGTCACGGCGATCGTGAGACATCCTGAAACTGCAGTTGTGTCAACGTGTAATATAATCCCTGCAATCGCATCAGCTCTGCATGGGTGCCGACTTCCCGGATTTCTCCCTGTTTCAGAACAACAATTCGATCGGCTTCTTGAATGGTTTGTAATCGGTGGGCAATCAAAATAGCCGTCCGCCCCTTCGTCAAGTGTTTCAACGCGGTTTGAATTTTTTGCTCGGTTTCAGTATCGATGCTGGCAGTGGCCTCATCCAACACTAATATTTCTGGGTCGCTCGCGAGCACCCTTGCGAAAGACAGCAGTTGACGCTGGCCTTGAGACAAATTCTGTCCGCGCTCATGAAGCGTCGTATCGTAACCCTCCGGTAAACCTTGGATGAAGTCATGTGCCTGTACCCAACGGGCTGCCTTGATGGCGTCTTCTCGAGTGATGTTTGGATTGCCCAATTGAATGTTGTCGAGCACGGATCCGGCAAAGATATGGAAGTCTTGCAGCACAACACCGACCCGGCGCCGAACGTCTGATGATCGGATGTGATTGAGGTCGATGTTATCAAGGAAAATACTTTGGTCGGGGAAATCATAGCTCCGAGTAAGCAGCCGAATTAAGGTGCTTTTGCCCGAACCGGTTGGGCCAACGATGCAATTTTTTCGCCGGGTGCGATAACGAGGTTGAGGTTTTTTAAGATGGGTTGATTGGGTTCATAGCCAAAGGTTAGAGCTTCAAATCGAATGCCGCCGCTGAGCCGGTCGGGGAGTGCCGTCGCGACCTTGGGTTCTCGGATTTGCTCATCCCAATCCAGCGCCTGAAAGATCCGCTCAGCACTGGCCATAGCTCGAAAGATGACATTGTATTGCTCCCCCAGAACGCGGATCGGCCGGATAAACATATCGATAAACTGCGTGAACAGAATCAAGCTGCCAAGTGAGATTGTTTCTTGGATGACATCGCCGCCGCCAATCCAGAGAATCGCGGCGAGGGCCATATTGACCATGTTCTGCATGAAGGCGCCGTAACCGGTCTCCAGTTTGATCGCGGTAATTTCTTGTTGTTGATTACGTTTGTTGATGGATTTATAGAGCGAGAGATTGAGCGCTTCACGATTGCTTAATTGCACGACTTGAATACCAGACAGGTTCTCCTGAAGGTTTTGATTCAATTGCGACAGGCTGTTTCGGATTTGTCGATAGATCTGCCGGGTTGCCATCCTAAAGACATAGGTCAGCAAGGCGAACACCGGTAGCGCAATTAAAAGGTAGAGGGTGAGTTCGAGATCAATCGACAGCATCAAGGCCAGGGCAATGAAAAAGGGCACAAACTCGCCGACCAATAGGCCAAGTCCCATCAACATATCAAACAGTGCTTGGACATCATTCGTGATTCGCGTCATAACCCGACCCACCGCGACCTTGTCGTAAAACGTACTGGGACGCCGCTCTAGATGGCTAAACAGATCAAGCCGAAGATCTCGCAGCGCATACATGACGGTTGTTGCGAGTGTGGTTCGGTGCCAGTGGTAGGCGATTTGGCAGAGTATCAATAGCCCGCCATAGAGCAAGCACGCCGCGGTCAACGTGGACAACTGCAGACCCTGCGCGATGATCTGAGTCAGCTGGGACAAGCCTAGGTCCGGCGCGCTCAGCCTTGGTTGCTGAATGAGCAAGCCATCGATCACGACACGGGTAATGATGACAGGCAATAAAACAGCAAGAAAAGAGGCCGTGACCACAAGGGCTAACGATATTAAAGCTGTTTTCCGATGCGGTCGCGTCCAGCCCAAGATGCGTTTGAAGTCTCGCGCACTCATGCTTTTGCCCGGCAGTTCTGCATCGAACACCGCGTGATCGCGAAGGCGGGGCGCGTTCTGATTACTGTTCAAGGTCAGGTCCTTTCAGACGTTGCTTTTGCTCCAAATCGTAATAAAACCCACCCTTGGCGAGGAGTGTTTGATGGTCACCCATCTCGATCAACCGACCTTCATCTAACACCAAGATTTGGTCAGCATGGCGCGCGGTTGAAACGCGATTGGACACGATCAAGGTCGTAAGGCCTTGCCGAAGATTTTTAAGGCCCGATAAAATATGTTCCTCGGTTTCAGTGTCAACCGCTGAAAAACAATCATCCAGGACAAGGAGCGGGCTCATGCGAATGATGCCGCGGGCCAATGCAGCACGCTGCTTTTGGCCGCCAGAAAGGGTAATCCCGCGTTCGCCGAGTATCGTGTTGAGGCCTTCCGGGAAGGCATCGATCGTGCTGGAGAGTGCAGCGACACTGGCTGAGTCGAGTATTTCACCAAGGCTGCGCTCTGGATTGTCGTACGCAATGTTGTCGCCTAGGCTATCAGCGAATAAAAAAGGATCCTGTAGCACCAGGCAAACCTTCTCTCTTAAATAGGACAGCGGATAGTCTTGGATTGGCCTTTGATCGAGCAGGATTGAGCCTGTTGTTGGCTCAAGCAGCCTCACCAAAAGCCTAAGTAAGGTCGATTTGCCCGATCCAACCCGGCCAACAATCGCGAGGGTCTGGCCTGCCTCAACGCGGAAAGAAAGCTGCGTTAGCGCATCTTTATTTTTGTTTAGATAGCGATAGCTCAGGTTTTTAACGTGAATGCTGCCGGTAAGCTCGGGATGATTAGGGCTGCCTTGGTCTGGGATTTCAGGCTCGAAGTCTAGGATCTCAAAGACGCGGGCCGTGCCTGACGCGCCGCGCTGCCACTGGGTCACAATGGTGCCGGCTTCCCGGATGGGCCAAAGAAGCAGCGCTAAGTAAGAGAAAAAGGCGGTAAAGGTCCCGATGGAAATTTCGCCAGCCTGATATAAAAAACTGCCATAGCCAAGAATGATCAAGGTGGAGCAGCCGGCGATGACCGGCATGATGGCGCCGATGGCTGAGCTGTCTCGAAACAGGGCAATGTTGTCATCGGCGAAGGTTTGGTTCGTTACGGCAAATCGTTCGATCTCTCGACGTTCTTGTGCCATGGCTTGCACCGTACGAATGCCGTTGAGATTTTGTTGCACGAACGTTGAAAGCTCAGCGAAGCCTTCCTGGGTTCGTTGTGAGCGAATGAAGATGCGCTGAGCGTAGCGGTGGGCGAAATAGGTAATCAGGGGCGCTGGAATAATCACGGCGAGGGTGAGCTGCCAAGACAAGCTCAGCATGAAAAGCAGGCCAACGATGGCGGTGAAGACCAGGACCATGGTGGTTCGGGAAGTGCCCGCAACCAACTCTCGAACGCGGGTGATGTCGTTAATCGCACGCGCCATGAGGTCGCCGACGGGGAAATCACCATAAAAATTGGGCCCTTGGCGCTGTAAATGCGCATACAAACGGTTGCGAAGATCGAAGGCTACGTAGACGCCGATTCGCCTGATCAAAATACGACTGATAATGGTGACAACGATTTGCGCGACCACACAAAGGGCTATCGACAAGGCGATCGGGCCGATGAGGTTCGTGAGCACCTCGTTGCTATGGTCATTGCGAGATGCGTCCGCTAGGGCATCGATGCCTTGTTTCAGGAAATAAGGGATGGCCGCTTCAAAGAGTCTCGCGGCGAGCAGTCCAAGCATGCCGCCCCAGAAGGCCCAGGCGTGTTGTCGCAGATACGGCGCGAGGCGGCGCAGGGTCATCATGATGGTCATAACGCGGGTTTCAGGTCTCGTGCGGTTTTCGGCGGCTTGAGTCATTGATACTAGCTCAATTGCGCTGAGCTGTGAAAGGGCGCGCAGGGCCACCTCGGTCTTCTTGCATCGCTGATGATGGCGTGAGTTCGGCGTGATTTAGATGTGAAGGCCGTTGAGGCGGTTGTGATGGTACAACTGTCGCTCGAGTTAAGATATAAAGGTGGGGACGGGCAGNGCTGCTGCTTGCTGAAAACGGCAGGTAGCATTAGGCAGCGNTCGACAGTGGTGGGTTAATGGTCCGCCAGGGGGGAAAGTTGACGCAAACAAGGGAGCCAAGATGCGGTTATCACCAACGGCGGCGGACATTGAATTTGAACAGACGGTCGCGGCCTTTATCGCCGAGCACCTAGACCCCGCCGTCCAGCATCGGGTGGCGAATTCAATGTCCATCGACAAAGCGACACAAGCAGATTGGACTCGGAAGCTCGCCGCCGCAGGCTGGGCCGCCCCAAATTGGCCGGTTGAGTATGGCGGGACCGGTTGGTCGATGCGACGTCGCCATCAATTTGAGGTCTTAATGCGTGGTCATAACGCGCCAGAAACCCAAGGCTTTGGCTTTAATATGGTTGGGCCCGCGATCATTCAATATGGCTCGGCAGAACAAAAAGCCCATTACCTACCGTTGATCCTAAATGCCGAAATCAGTTGGTGTCAGGGCTATTCTGAACCGGGTGCCGGCTCTGACCTGGCCAGTTTAACGACCCGCGCTGAGATTGTGGGAGACGAATACCGCGTCAATGGCGCCAAAATTTGGACCTCCGGGGCTGAACGCGCGGATCACATTTTTGTCTTGGTGAGAACGGATGTGACGGCCAAGAAGCAGCTGGGCATTTCGTTTTTATTGATCCCGATGGCGTCAGCCGGCATTCGGGTAGAACCGCTTTATGCCTTCAACGGAAAACGGCTTTGGAATCAGGTGTTTTTTGATGATGTCATGGTGCCCCGATCGAATCGTTGGGGGCTGAGAACCAGGGCTGGACGGTCGCGAAAACCCTGCTAGGTGACGAACGATTGATGGTGTCGCGGGTCGCTGAGAATAAGCGGATCCTTGCTCGGGTTCGAAGGCTGCTAAAAGATATTGGTTTAGAAGACCCCGCGCTGGCGGCCAAGGCGGCCCAAATTGAAATTCGATTAACGGCGCTTGAAGCCACTGCGCTGCGGTTGCTGTCAACCTTTGATGGTGGCGGCAAGGTCGGTGCGGAGCCTTCGATGTTGAAGCTTCAGGGCAGCCAGCTGGTTCAAGTACAAGACCAGTTACTGTTCGAAATTGCGGGGCTGTATGGTCTGCCGCTGGATGCCGAGTCCAGACAGACGCCGAATTTGCCCATTTATCACGATACGGTCGATATGATTGGCAGCGCCCTGTTTCATCATCGCGGCTACACCATCGCCGGTGGGGCAAGCGAAGTGCAACGTAATATCATCGCGCAGCAAGTTCTGGGCTTGTAACAGGGCCAGTTGCGCAAGGCTTAGGGCATAAAACAGCGGGGTTCGGGCATTGATCAGACAGGGGGCAGGTGTTTGACGCGTCAGGCGGCACAAAAAAACAATCGTCAGTTCAATCGTTCGAGGTCTTCTTGAACGAACTCCCCTTCGATAATGTTGGGCGATTGCGGATCTGGGCCGGGCGAACCGCGACCAGGGCCTCCGGGCCCAGCATCATCTTTACTGCCGGCGCTGATCGCCAGGTACAAGCCAATTAGGTCAGACAGAAGGCCCGGCAAGCACATGAGTATGCCGCCGAGTATGCCTTGCAGCGGTCGAATAATGGACCAGAGTGAATTGGGTGGCGCCTTTTGAAAGCGTTGCATTAGGTCTCGGATAGATCGACCAGAGCGCCGGATCAAAAATATACCGAGTGCGCAGCTTAATAGGATCTCAAGGAGGGTTGCCGGCAATCCAATACGGTCGGTCAAGATCATGAGGCCTAGAAGCTCGAGCAGCGGAAGGCCAATAAAGAGTAAGCGCAAGGGATAGCTCCCGATCTAGGAAAGGGTAGCCTATCATGAACCCGGNAGGGCTTCATGAGCTGAACCCGGTAGGGCTTCATGAGCTGAACCCGGTAGGGCTTCATGAGCTGAACCCGGTAGGGCTTCATGANCTGAACCCGGTAGGGCTTCAGCCAGTTTTGATGCGCCCAGGTTCACGGCGCATTCATCCGGCCGCTCGGGTGGTCAAAAGGGCGCCATTCCGAGGTGGGGTGTTGGATATAAGGCAAAACGCAACATAAACAAGATACGACCCGGGATGAGCTGTTGAGACCAGCAGGAGAAAAGAGCGATGCGCCAAGCCATTAGAACGATGTTACAAATTCCAGGCCCCCAGGGCATGCTAGAGGCCAAAATGAACCGGGTGGTCGAGACTGGGCGCGGTTTCATCGTGATGTGTCACCCGCACCCTGCCTATGGCGGTAATCTAAATGACCGAGTGCTTGAAACGCTCTCGGATCAGGCGGTTCAACTGGGCTTGTCGACCCTTGCATTTAATGTAGCGGGTGTTGGCGCGTCAGTTGGGCACACTGAATCCGCTGCTACGGCCGCGAAGGATCTTGCAGCGGTGATCAATCATATCGAGGCCTCAGAGGGGGTAACGCCAAAATTGCTGGGGTATTCTTTTGGTGCGATTACGGTTTTGGAGTATGCCAGTAACCGGCAAAACCTTGAGACCCTGTTGATCGCGCCTGTCCTGGCTTTGGGCTCGCAAAGCCTGTCTGAGCAGGCTGTGCTCAGCGGCCAGGTTATTGTCGGGTCACTTGATACCTTTGCTCAGCCGCATACCTTGGGAGCCCGTTTTGACCCATCATCAGTTCAACTGATTGAGGGCGCAGATCATTTTTTTAATGGGTATGATGGGGCGTTATCCCGAGCAGCAGAGCCGTTTTTCAATGGAACTTAAGGTTATTCAAATGACGCGTCAGGCGGGCGTGGGTCGGATTACACTAAATCGGCCGCATCGTCATAATGCCTGGACCGGTCGAATGCATACCGAGTATCGCTGGGCGCTCGCGGCGCTTGAATCAGATCCGTTGGTCCGAGCGGTCATTGTTACCGGTGCGCAGCGCAGTTTTTGCGTGGGTGGTGATGCTGAAGCGCTAAAAGGTCATTCTGACAAGGGCGGTTATGACCCCGGTACGCCGGATCCGCTCGCTCGACCGGGTTATGGTGTGATGCCTGAGTTTGACGCCCCGTTTGCCTATCATTTTGGCTTGACCAAGCCCGTGATTGCCGCCCTTAATGGTGCAGCGGCTGGCGTTGGATTGGCCCTAGCAATGTTTGCAGATCTAAGATTTGCGGTGCCCGGGGCGGTGTTCACAACCGCCCATGGCAAGCTGAATTTTCCGGCTGAATATGGCTTATCCTGGTTGCTACCTCGGATGATCGGTCTAACTCGAGCGAATGAATTATTGTTGAGTTCCCGTCGATTTAGTAGTGAAGAAGCGTTGTCGCTGGGGCTTATCAACGGCCTCTTTGAGGCCGATGCGCTAATCGATTCGGTACAGGCCTACGCCGAGCAGTTGATTGCGCAAAATGCCCCGGACGCTCTGCGTGTGACCAAACACCAGATTTATCGAGATTTGCATCGGGATGTGGCGACGTCGGTTCATTACAGCGAGCAGCAATTAGCGCGAATGAGTCGCACGCCTGACTTTAAGGAGGGGGTTGCGGCCTTTATGGAAAAGCGTCCCCCACAGTGGCAAGGAATGGATCATGAATAACCCAACAACGCCCTCAGCAACCCTTGATCAAGAGCCTTTTTATCTGCCCGTCGGGGATGAGGTGGCGCTGTTCAAAGCGGCTTACGCGCAACGCTTACCGGTGCTACTGAAGGGGCCGACGGGCTGTGGCAAAACGCGCTTTGTGGAGTATATGGCCTATCAACTGTTTCGCGGCGCGCAGGCGCCAGCGGAATTGCGCAGCATCGAATATCCGCTCCAAACCATTGCCTGTCATGAGGACCTGTCGGCAACAGACCTCGTGGGGCGGTTTTTATTGCAAGGGGATGAAACCGTTTGGCAAGACGGGCCGTTAACCCGCTCGGTCCAAGAGGGCTCGATCTGTTATTTGGATGAGATTGTCGAGGCCAGAAAAGATTCCACCGTTTTGATTCATTCGCTGACCGATCATCGACGTATTTTACCGATTGAAAAACGGGGGTTGATTTTGGATGCCCATCCCAATTTTCTGTTGGTGATTTCCTATAACCCGGGTTATCAAAACGTATTAAAAGATTTGAAAACCAGTACTCGTCAGCGCTTTATCGCCATTGATTTCGATTATCCGAGCGTTGCTGCTGAAACCGAGATTATTGCGCACGAGAGCGGAGTCGATCGGGAGATCGCGGGTCAGTTAGCCACGTTGGGCTCAAAAATACGGCACCTACGAGAACACGGTTTTGACGAAGGTGTGAGTACCCGGCTGTTGATTTATGCAGGGCAAATGATGGTGGCGGGTGTCGCGCCCGCCAGAGCGTGCGATGTGGCGATCTGCCGAGCGGTATCTGATGATACGGATGTACAATCGGCGATGCAGGCCGTTGTGCAGGCCATTTTCGCTGAAACGATGACCGGATAAAATGACCAGCGCGTCAGATAATGTCTACGCTGTGCTGGCTAAACAGCACGAGCCCACCGCGGCTGAGTTCTTAGCCGTCAGGCAGCGCCTTACCCTTAATGCGGAAGACCAGGGTCGCTTTGATCAGATGGTCCTCGCACTGGCGGATTCGGGGTGGCATGGTTTTGAGGCGGCGGCTGGGTTTCTGGCATTGTCTGAAACCATGATCGCGCAGCAAGGTCTCACGCAATGGTTGAACCGAGGCCAAGCGGCCTTGAGACTGTCCCGGATTAATTTCGAACCGGCCGTAATCTATTGGCGGCTTGTCCGTATTGCGGCCCTGCAGTCAGAGGGTGATGCGCAATTACGGTTGCTTGAAAGGCTTGGCCTGCGGGTTCAGGCGCGGTTTGAGTTTGCCTCACACCTGTTGGCAGACGTTTTACGGGTTGGTGAAGCGCGGTTCGCCGCGGCGGAGCCCTTTGAGTTTTCGGCCTGGATTGCCCTTGCAGAGCAAATGGTTGATGTGGGCCGG
>JGI20159J14440_10003333_pt1 | contig 10426 bp, 15 predicted proteins | sample COG_09_FD_14440 | JGI IMG/M metagenome (IMG submission 14440) | reverse complement strand
TTATTAGATATGGAAATAACGGAATATAAAAGATTTGACAAAGTTAATGCGACTTTTGATGAATCAATAGGAAGGGCAGAAATAAACCTTTTTAGAAAAAAAAAGGGGGTTTATGTAGTTATAAGCAAAGTAAAAGCAAAGAAGCTTATCGCCCAATTAGATGGGATAATTAACGAATACGAACAAAGAGAGGCGGAAGATTTAAAATATAATGGAATTAATAGCAAATAATAATGTCAGCTTATTAGATAAGAAGGCACTAATAGAAACCGGATTAGATATGGCCCAACACCATTTGAGCGAAGCAACAGCAGACCCAAGCGAATTACTTGTGAATGCCAGGAAAGCCATAGAATTATTAACAGCATATAGCCAAGGCCTAAAGGATGCAACTAAAGAAGAATTGTATCTAAACAACAATAAATTAGCTGTATTAGGTAGCGAAGTATCTATTCAAAACACCGGGGACAGGTTAAACTATGATGCAGACGAAACATATAGCCTGCACAAAGCTAGGTTAAAAGACAGGGAGGCACTATTAAAATTGGCCTATAATTCAGATGAAACTATCTATGATAGTGATGCAACCGAAGTGCCAAAGGTAGGGGTCAAAGTTTGGGGAGGTGAAACTATAAAAGTGAAGCTATGACAAAACCAACAATAGAAGAAATAACAGATTACTTCTTTGAGAAGTTGCAAGACATGGAGTTGGCCCGGAATGAGGCCGACACCTTCTTTAATTACTACTCTTCATGTGGGTGGTATGTAGGTAAAAAGCCAATGAAAGCTTGGCGATTTGCCGTACTTAATTGGATAAAAAGAATTAAACCTAGAAACAATGGCAGCCAGTCAATTAGCGATATTAGAAACTTGTTCCACTAAGAACCTATCTACTTTCACACCTAAGGAGAAGGTAGAAATTAAAACCGGGTTCTATTTGGTGTTAGAATTAGCAATTAAAGCCAGTGGTAAAGAACTAGAGCAGCCAGTTATGAGATTCATTGTTAATGAGTTCTTAGACTTATACAGCCATGAGAACATAAACGACATAGTAAAGGCCCTGAAGTTATGTGCCAGGCGCAAAATATATGGGTCCCTTACCTTAAATGATTTAATAGAATCTATGAAGGAGGTACTAGAAGAGAATGCAGAAAATAGGGAACGCCAACTAAAACGCCAAAAGGATGAGTATTAACGCAAGGCAGAAGGGCCACGCCTTTGAGCGTTGGTTTTGTGAGTTACTTAGGGTATTTGGTTATGAAGCTGTAACTAGTAGGTCAGAATCTAGGAGGCTAGACGATGCAGGAGTAGATATAGTTGATAATACCAAGTTTTATTTTCAGCTTAAGGCAGTAGAAAGGCTAGCACCTGGGTATCATGAGATACTTGCAAAGATGCCAACCGAAAAGATACCAGTAGTGGTCCACAAAAGGAATAACAAAGGGAGTGTAGTGGTTATGAAATTAACAGACTTCCAAGATTTGATGTTATACAATAAAGACGTAGAGGAATGACAATAACAGAAGCATTACAGCTATTAGAGGAAACCTATGTAGCAGAAGATATTGCAAAGATGCAACCCAAGGACCGGCTAAACTTTTGGATTAATTTAAAGGAGTTCAACCAACCTAAGATTCAAAGAACTATGTTTGAACCACACACAGAAGATGACATAAACATTACTATTACTTATGGAGATAAAAATGATTCATACCCGGGTCTTTCAGAGCCTGTGGAGCGAGCAGAAGAGGATTAACGCCTTTAGGGGTGGTGCAAGGAGTTCCAAAACCTTTAGCATATTACAGGCAATAGCCATTTGGTTAATTACCGGGTACTTTGGCAAAACCAAATATGAACAAGGGACCTTTGCCGTAGTGCGTGAAACCCTACCAAGTTTAAGGGCATCTTGCTTAAAGGATTTTGTAGAGATATTACACCTTATGGGGGTNTATTCNAAAATAGANTATAAAAAGACNGTANTAGAATTTCANTTTAGAGGCAGGGAGGTTAATTTCTTTAGTACCGATGACTTGAACAGCGCAAAGCTTAGAGGCCGTAAAAATGATTTTGTTTACTTTAATGAGTGTAATAGCGGAATTACAAAGGAGGCTTATAACCAGTTAAGCATGAGNTGTAGNTATTTTATAATNATGGATTATAATCCAAGTGGCATAGAATCATGGGTCCGGACCTTTATAGAAGGGACAGAAGCTAACCGGGACAAGGTTAAATTAGATGTTAGCACCTATCATGATAATATCCAAAACCTAGCGCAACCAGTTATAGACGAAATTGAAGGGTATAAGGATATAGATATAGACCTTTATAATGTATATGCCAAAGGTTCATGGGTTAAAAATAGGAATTTAGTTTTTTATAAAATTCATATTATAGATGAAATGCCAACAGAATATGACCGGGAATACTTTGGTTTAGATTTTGGTTGGCATGACCCTTCGGTTTTATGCCGAGTCTTAAAAAAAGGGAACAACATATATATAGAACAAGTATTTTATAAGTCTAAGATGGACACGCCAGAAATGGCAAGGATTATGATAAAGGAAGAAATTAAAAAAACCTATACAGACCACAATAGTCCTATACAAGTACACCAGTTAAAAAACTTAGGAGTCAGAACAAAGAAAGCTAAGAAGGGACAAGATTCTATTAGGTCCGGGGTTGGGTATTTAAGGCAGCATAAAATACATATATTGAAATCTTCCATAGAAACAATTAAAGATTTTGAAGGCTACAAATACAAGCTAGATGAAAACAACGAACCAACCGATAAGATATTAGAAGAGAACGACCACGCAGTTGATGCCGTGCGTTATGCTTTGAGTTATGCACTAAGAAGTAATATAAGAGTTAGATGATAATAAAATTAAAAGTACCGGCAAGGTTTGAGGACCTAACCGTTAAACAGTTTCTAGCCTTGGAGGCAGCAGTAAGTGATTGTGAAGTATTAGCTGCACTAAGTGGCCAAAGCCTAGAAGAGATAGAAAATACTGATGTAGACCTATCCCCGGCCATGGACAAGGTTGGGGAGTTATATAACTCAAAACCCTTGGACCTAGACAAGCAAAAGAAGGGCAAAATAGTGATAGAAGGGAAGGACATTAAATTCCCTACTTCTTTAAACTTCACCAGGTTTGGGCAAAAGTCGATGGTAAAAAACCTGATAGCTAATACAGACAAGATTGAGTTAATAGTGTCAGAAGTCTTTGCTATATATGCACAGCCTATTATAGATGGTAAATTTATTAGCGACAGGGTGCCGGAGATTAAGGAGGTGGTAGATAACCTACCTATTATTTCTGTATTCCCTTATGCAGTTTTTTTTTTCGTGAGATTGAGAAGATTGAAACGAGTTTCACAAATCAGTTAGCGTCTATCCCCTCCACAGCAGAACAAAAGAAAATGTCTAACCTCCACAAGTTAGCCGGGGGTAAGCGTTTAGATAAGTATGGGGACTTTGCAATGATAGACAACCTAGTAAAAACCTATGGGGGGACCTATTCACATGATGATATATTTAATATGGAGGTGGTAACCGTTCACAACCTTATATTATTGAATAAAGACTTAGGCTATTTAGACTCAAAAGTAAGAGCATTACAAAATCAAAATAAAAATTCGTAAATTAGAACTATGTTTTATCTGTATTTATTACTTGCATTTGTTGGTGGTATATTCTTCGCAATATTTGCAGGCACTTTTATAACTTTCGTTAAGGTATATGAACACAATCGCAAGCACACTAAAGGCAATAATTGAGGACCAAGGCTTGCTATACTTTAGGACCATTAATATCAATGACCTAAATGAGCAAGTTGGCAATACTGATATTAGTCAGGGCATAGGGGTTTATTCTTCTTTGCCAGTTATCAATTACGACACATACGAGAAGAGCAAGACTGTTCTAATGAACTACGATATTGAGGTTTACTACCTTAAACTTAATGAGGAAACCGATGACAAAGGGGAGGCCATAGATGCTATTCTAAACGACCTTTATCCATTAGCGGAACAACTACTCGAAAGGATAAAACAGTCCGGTATAGTGGCAGCAGGGCAGCATATAGACGGCTATACACTAAGTGCAACCGATACCTTAAAGATGACAAAGGAAGTATTAACCGGGTGGAGTGTAGAGATGACAATACCGATATACAGAAATGACTTTTATTGTAAAGAAACAAGGATAGAAGAGTTGATAGACTTCGACAATGAAATTTTAATAGATTTAGATAATCAAAACTTAATAGGATAATGGCAAAATTAGCTACACAATTTTTGGAAAACACAACCCCGGAACCAACAGGAGGGGTGTTACTATTTGACCCTGTAACAGGACTTAGGGAACGTCTAACGATAGCACAATTCTTTGCTAGGTTTGGCATTACCGTTGACGTTGATAGCGTTACAATCCCGCAATTAGATGGTGATTTGTTGGTTGTTGGTAACCTTAGGGCAAGTTTAGGAGTAACGGCAGATGATTCTGTAACTATTGAAGGAACCACACCTAGGTTGTATATGACCCCCGCTCCTGGAGGGTTTACAGAAATCAGACTAGGGGATGCAACTGATTCAGACAGGGCAGAGATAGTTTCTAACCTAGCTGATGATTCGATGAGATTTAGGGTGGCTACTACTGATGTGTTTAAGATATTCCCTACGGTGATGGAGGTCTATAAAATTTAAAACTAACAAATTTACCAACTACAAATCCGGGTGGTACAGGTTTAGTTTGGAATGATGGAGGTACATTAAAAATAACTTAATGGACTTTGAAGTAGAAATAAGGACATATCTAAAGGCTGTTCGTGCAGATGTTGTGGCACAGATTGACAAGTACGACTATATTGCCTCGGGTAGAATGAGGAGGAATTTTAGAGTAGTGGCCAATCAGTTTCTATCAGGTGAAATAAGAGGGGTTTTTTATATGAACTTTTTACAGAAGGGTTCCAAAAAGCCAAAGGGAGTAAGCAGGTTGTTTGTGGATAACATTGTGAATTGGATGAATAGCCGTAGAATACAACCCAAAAGGGATGGGATACCAGTAGCTAATACAACTACTAATATAAGGCGTTCAGCTTATGGCATAGCAAAGGGGATAGTAATGAACGGCACACCGGCAACTAGGGGAGAAAAGAACCTGGATATTGTTGGTGCAATGGAAAGGCACAAAAGGCCATACCTTGAAAGTATTGGAAAAGAATTTTTGTTAGAATTTAATAATAAATTAACTATCAAGTAATGGCATTAACTTTAGTAAGTACCCCGGAAAAGACAATAAACAATATACTTAGCAATGTCAATGCAGGCCGTTCACAACTGCCATATACATTTCAAGAGTCAGACCTAACAGGTAAAACAAACTATAAGGTTGAAATTGAAATAAGGGATAAAACTAATGTAACACCATTAATACCACAGGTATTCAGATATTCACCTAATCCAAGCGGAAGGTTGTTTTTTGACGTTTCAGAACTATTAACAGAATTGCATGAACAAACACTAGAATCTTCTATACAATACGTTCTAAATTACAGGGCCATTTGGGATGAGATACCAACCCCGGCATACATTGCCACACCAATCATTCAATCTATCTATGCAGAAAAACAGCTACTAGATGAGGGTGGTTCTAATATGTGGGAGTACCTTTTAAACGCACCAACCCCAGGTAAATCATTAACGGTATTTAGAAACCCTCTACTTTGGAAGGGATTTAGTAGGACCGTATCAGTAGTGATGGATAGCGATTACCAATCAAGAACAGGCTTAACAGATTGTGAATTTAGGTTTAGAAATGCAGACATAAACAAAGCAGGCTTAGGGGCCATTGGAACAACAGCCATTGATGTAAACACAATAACATTAGCACTTGCAGAAATACAAGAAGGTACAAACGATTTTACAGAAGTACAGGTAACAAGTGTTGGAGGTAGTACGATATTATCAAGCAACCTATATTATAGGAATAAACAAACAGCAGGATGCAACAACCTGATGTACTTGGGTTGGGTTAATTCCAAGGGTGGCATAGAGCAATGGATGTTCAGCTATGACCAAGTGGTACAGCGTAGAGTGGAACAAGGTTTAATATCGGAATCAGTTATAAATGAGGATATACAAACGGTAGAAAGGACAAAGAAGAGGGACCCAGATATATGGACCCAAGAAGTAATACTAACAGCCGAGCAGCTAACAAAGGACCAATTAAAGGGATTATCAGAAATAAAACAAAGTGATATTGTGGTGCTATACTTAACCCCGGATAGACTTAAAAGGGTGTTTGTGATTGTTACAAATGACTACACTACAACCTACAATACTAAGGAGGGGTTGTTTGACTTTTCACTACAAATAGAGTTCCCTAATAATTTCGATTTTGAACTTGCAAAGCAATATTAATGGGGGTTGTAGATATAAAAATAGAAGGGGAATCAATCGACCTATTCCCAAATGAGGAAAGGAATTTTTATCTAACCAAACAGATACATGACTTAATCAACCTAGAAACTAGGGATGCCTCATTCAGTAAGACTATTAGAATACCATTAACAACAAAGAACAGGTTTTTGCTACGTTCTAATATGCCTAATAGTTCAAGACATACAGACGACCCAGTTACTTATTTAAAGGCGGAAGTGTTAATAGGTGGGGTTGTAGTTATTGGGGATGCTTATGCTTTAATAAGCAATGAAAGTAAAAACGAAAGGACCATTGGACTTGCCATAGTAGCAACCACGGCAGTATTTTTTAATGCTTTAAAAGATGAACCCTTAAATGCCCTAAACTTTACAGACCTTGATTTTGACTGGGACCTTAACGGCATTGCACCTTATGTTGGTGGTGGCTTAAATGGTGCAGCTAGGACACCAATACAGGTAACACAATCGAGTTGGTACACTAATACGGCAAGAGAGGAATACATATCTAATGGGGGGGATGATACAGAAACCAACCTTAATGAGGTAGAACTTGGTGAAAGTGGTTTTGTTATGTTCTTTAAAACCCTAACCGACAAGATATTTGGTAACATGAACAATTTAACTATTGATTACGGGGACCTAGAAACTTTAGAGGATTTTAATGATAGCGGAATTTTTATTCCTGTGCCAATAGTTCACGATAGTTTTGGTGCAGTTGAGGGAACATATAGTGAGGTGCAGAATAATAGCTATACCGTTCCTGTTGCTAGTGAATCAAGAATGCCATTTCCTATTGTTATAAATAACCCGGATGGAAACTGGGATTCAGTAAATAACATATATGAGTTTAATGAAGATGGGTTTTTTACTGTTAAGTTTTATGTTGAAGGTACAAGTTTCAGAACACCACAACAATTTTGGATATATAAAGAATCTATATTTGGATTTGACCCCCCGTTGCTGTTAGGTCAGGCGTTCTTTTCATATACAGGAAATGAAGATATGGACCTAGCCATACAAACTACGGTTAATGTAGTGGCAGGGGATTTTATATATGTGGAGGCGAGTGGCGATGCAATACGGCAGGATGAAACCCTTATTACCAGTTCATCTTTTCAAATAGAGAAGCAAGGGGCCGGGAGGGGTAGAGCATTAAACGTATCTTCTGTACTTCCTGAAATGACCCAAAAGAATTTTATTAAAGAAATATTCAAAACATTCAATGTACTTGTAACAGAATCTGATAGGGTGGTGAAGTTTACCCTATTTAAAAACGTACAGAATAATAACCCAATTACATTAGAGTTCAATAATAGACTAGATTCGACCTATTCCGGTGCATTTATTACTTATGGTTCCAATAACAATTTTATATACCCTAATAATTCAGAAGTATTAAGACAGGACCAGAATTTTTCATGGCCTATTTTAGATATAACTATCCAGGAATCAGTTGATAAGATTATTTCTAAATTTGATGCAACTGATACGAGCGTAGTAACAGGTATGGTGGATAGTACAAGTGTCCCCAATTATTCACTTGATTACAGTTATATAGATGACAACTTAATGACAATAAGCGGTGGTACTAAGAATTTTTCCTGTGCCGATAGAACCCAATTAAAGGCAGGGGATTTGATTGCAGTAGAACAACAAGGGGTATTCTATAAGAGGCGAATAATTTCAATGATAGATGACTTTAGCGGATTAGTAGATGTAGACTGGTTATCTAATAAGAACGGTAGTGAATTTTTTTACTGGAGATATGAGAAGCAGGATGTAGGGAACCACATAGTTAAGGTAATATTCAATGATGAAACTAACCTAAGCATTCAAGATGGTGGTAATAGTCAAATCTATCCATATTACGCAAAAGCACAATTCACAGAATTAAGGTGGTCCAACTTATCTAATAAATACTATACCCTACTAATAGAATCATTCTTTAAGCCTTTTCGGGTAACAGGTTGGATGAATTTGAGTTTAACACAATACTTGTCTATTGATGGGACCCAACCGATATACATAGAGTCTTTAGATGCTTATTTTTATATGAATAAGATTGAACAATGGAGGTATAATGGCAGTACCAGGGTAGAACTAATAAAATTAAATGCTAGTATAGTAGGGGAATCTCAAAAGATAGTAGAGTTAATTGATTCAGACCAAGACGCATTAATTGATTCAGACAATGAAATACTTATAGGATAATGGAAGAGGAAATCATAATAAACACCGAAGTAAAAGGTGCAGACAAATCAGAAAAGCAATTAAATGATTTGGCAAAGGCTACTAATAAGGCAGATGATGCAGGGGAGAAATATGAGAAAACCCTGGGGGATATGGCCAAAGAAACCCAGGTGTTCGGGGTATCCCTAAACTCATTAAGCGCAGGCTTTAGGGCTAGTGTTGGGGCTGTTAGAAATTCTGTTAAATCCTTGAAGCTGTTTAAAACAGCGTTAGCAGCCACAGGGGTTGGGTTACTTGTAGTTGCCTTGGGTAGTCTTGTTGCTACTTTGCAAAATACCCAGGCAGGTATGGATTTTCTAGGTGAAGCCGTTGCGGCCATTGGTGCATCTATTAAGGTTGTTACCGGGTTGTTTACCAAATTGGGGTCTGTTATTGGGAAGGTCTTTAGGGGTGAAGCATCTATTACAGAAGGCTTAAGGGAGTTTGGAAATGAAGCCAAAAACCTAGTTAGTGATATCAAAGCAGCAGCCAATGCAGCAATAGAATTAGAGAGGGCTTCCGATAACTTAAGGATTCAAACGGCAGCTAATACCGTTCAGATAGCAAAAAACAATGTAGAGTTAGCAAAAAATAAGAGATTCCTAGAAGATACTACCCAATCCATAGAGGAAAGGATAGAGGCATCTAAAACAGCAGCTAAGTTAATAGATGAGAATGGAAGGCTAGAAGAGGAGAGGGCAACAGAAGCCTTAAGAATTGCAAGGGAGCAAATAGAATTGGATAATGAGGCTAATGGTATTATAGAATTAAGGATAGACCAGTTAGAAAAATTGGCACCATTACAAGCGGAAGTGTCAGCAGCGCAGCAATTAAGGGAAGAAAAAAATATAGAGTTTCAGAACAAGCGGAACGCATTAGAGAAGGAATACAATACCATATTAGCAGACCAAGAAAGGGAAATACAAAGGATAGACGACCTAAGAGCCAAAAGCAATGTAGAACAATTAAGTGAGATAAAAGAGATAGAATTAGCAGCTGTAAAAGCAGACAAGGCTATTATAGAATCAATGGAGAACTTATCCGTTGTTAAAGGTAAGATAAGAGGGCAGGAACTAATTGATGCTCAAATACTAGCAGAACAAGAGTGGCAACTAGCCTCAGACTTAGCCGGGTCAATAGCATCTATATTTGGCCAAGAATCTGTATTTGGTAAAGCAGCAGCCATAGCACAAGCAACTATCAATACTTACTTAGGTATAACGGCAGGGGTGAAGCTAGGATTCCCGGCAGCTATCCCGGCAGTAGCAGCAGCGACAGCAACAGGTTTCAAAGCTGTTAGGGATATTGTAAGCACACCACTACCCCAGGTGCAGATAAACACTACTTCACCCTTCGGTGATGGTGGTATGATACATGGCGACCTCCACAGCGCACCAAGTGGTGGTGTTCACATATTAGCAGAAGGTGGGGAGGCTGTTATTAACAGACGTTCAGTAGCTATGTTTAAACCATTACTCAATCAGATTAATCAAGCAGGTGGAGGAGTTCCTATAATGGCAAACGGTGGTATGGTCCCCGACCAACTCGGGGTTAATCCCTTCGTAAATATTGAAAGGGAATTAGCACAAGCCCGTTCGGTGTTGGTGTTGGATGACCTTAACTTTGCACAACAATCTAACCAAGTTATTCGAGTGGCGACAACCCTATAACCGTGTAAACGGTTTTCAAGTTTTGGGTTTTGGGTTTTCAAAAAACAATAGTGTCGAGGGTGGGGTTGGTTGTGTAGTGTCCCCCAA
>JGI20159J14440_10003324_pt1 | contig 10443 bp, 6 predicted proteins | sample COG_09_FD_14440 | JGI IMG/M metagenome (IMG submission 14440) | reverse complement strand
ACGTGACCTGCCCCGAACACCACCACAGAACGCTTTGATTCTGGAAAGGTCTCGAACAGAGCAGACACACTGCCACCACAGCATTGATTCGCTTTGCCTGCCAGAGGGAAGTGTTCAACGCACTGAACCGGCACGCCTTGAGCGAGCAGGTCTCGGGCGCGTGTGATCACTAGATGCTCCAAGCCCCCACCCCCAATGGAATCAAAGGTTTTTGTTTGCGTCACCACGATCTTACTGCCGCCATCCCGGGGCGTTGAGCCTTTGGCCTGCAGTAAGGTCACCACGACAAAGCCTTCTGCGGCTTGATGACACGTGGCAATCGCGGTCTGCCAGGACGTCATGGGCCGCGCCCTAAATCTGCCGCATCCTTGCGTCCTGAGAGCGCCCAATATACTTGTTCGGGCGTCGCTGGCACCGCTAAATCCGGTAACGGCTGCAAAGGCCGCCGACAGGCATCCCGTAGCGCGCACCAGACTGAAATCGCCAGCATCAGCGGCGGCTCGCCAACCGCTTTACTATGAAAGACCGTCGCTTCCGGGTTGTCTTCTTGGAACAGGGTCACTTTAAAATGGTCTGGGATATCAAACGCGGTTGGTATTTTATAATTCGACGGACTATTGGAAATGAGATGACCCGCCTCATTCCAAAGCAACTCTTCTGTTGTGAGCCAGCCTAACCCTTGAACAAAACCACCCTCAATCTGCCCCTGATCCAGCGCCGGGTTCAGACTTCGGCCCACGTCATGCAGGATATCGACCTGACTGAGCCGATATTCTCCAGTTGTTGTGTCGACCACCACTTCACTACAGGCCACGCCAAAAGCATAATAATAAAAAGGCTGGCCCTTCCCGGTTGCTCGATCGAAATGAATATCGGGTGTTTTATAAAAACCCGTCGCGGACAACGATACCCGATTCAGGTAGGCCGCTTGAATCAAATCAGCCCAATCCCAGATCACGTCACCATGACGGACCTTGCCATCCGAAAACTCACCGGGCCCAACAACATCACCTTGAGCCAGAAACGCAATCAATCGCGCTTTAATTTGATTGGCGGCATCCAGCGCGGCCATCGCGTTCAAGTCTGTCCCGGACGAGGCCGCCGTTGGCGATGTATTGGGCACCTTATCCGTCGCGGTCGCACTGACTTGAACCAGCGCCGTGCTCACGCCAAAGGCGGAGGCAACGATTTGCTGAACCTTCGTCAGCAAGCCCTGGCCCATCTCGGTGCCGCCATGATTCAGGTGCACACTCCCGTCTGAGTAAATATGGATCAGGGCGCCCGCTTGGTTGAGATGGGTCGCGGTAAAGGAAATCCCAAACTTGACAGGCGTGAGGGCAAGACCTCGCCGCAAATAAGATTGACGGGCATTGAACTCGGCAATCCCTTGCCTGCGTTGTCGATAATGGGATTGCTCAATTAATTGATCCATCATTCTTCCCAGCCGAAAGTCCGTCACTTTCTGGCCATAGGGGGTTTCATCATTGCCGGGCCGGTACAGGTTCCGCAAGCGCACATCAACCGGGTCGATATCCAATGTGCTCGCCATATGATCCATCGCAGCTTCGATCGTGAGCATCCCCTGGGGTCCACCAAAGCCGCGAAAAGCCGTATTCGACACGGTATTGGTTCGGCAGCGATAGCCGGTAATTTGCGCGTTCTGAAGGCAATAGGCATTGTCAGCATGAAACATTGCGCGATCGACAATGCTATCGGAAAGATCGGCTGAGTAGCCACAGCGCGCGGCTAAGGTGAGTTCCGCCGCTTGAATGACCCCTTGGTCATCAAAGCCCAAGCGGTATTCATTCTCAAAGTCATGCCGCTTACCGGTTTGCATCATATCCTGTTGTCTCGGCATTCGATATTTGATCGCTCGCCCCGTGCGGCGCGCAAACAAAGCGGCAATACAGGCGAGCGGCGCGGCTTGGGTCTCTTTACCCCCAAAGGCACCCCCCATCCGTCGAACGCTAACGGTCACCCGGTTTAAGGCGATACCCAAGGTGCTTGCCACCAATTTCTGAACTTCGCTGGGATGTTGGGACGAGACCAAAACAGCAACCCCATCATCCTCTGTTGGGCTCACTAAGGCGACCTGGCCTTCGAGATAAAAATGCTCCTGCCCGCGGATATGGAGCGCCCCTTGAACGTGCCTTGTGGCGTTTTGCATTGCGAGCGCTGGTGACCCCATCTGAAAGGTGCGAGTCGGCAGCACAAAATCTTCAGTCGCCCTCGCTGCGGCCGCGGTCAACTGAACCGGTTGGGTCTCATAGGTGAAGATCGCTTTTTTAACAGCGACCTCTGCTAAATGCTGGCTCGTCGCGCAACCGCAAAAACCACTTGGCCGTGAAACGAGACTTCACCTGAGGCGAACAACACGTCGCCTTCATGCACTGGAGACACATCATTGCTGCCCGGCACATCGGCCTCAGTACAAACGTCAATAACGCCTTCGGATTGTCTGACCTGGTCAAGATCCAGCCTCAAGCCTTTGGCGGCTGCAACGGGGGCCCAACCGGTCGCAACAAACAAGGTGCCCGCCGGCACGGGCATGTCGTCCACATAGGCAGCCGTGCCGCGGACATGTTTTTCACTGGACTCGTGCGCAGCCGCTTGGCCGACCGCCGCGACAACGACACCCGCTTCTGCTGTCGCCGCCAACTTACGCATCATCCAATCCATAGATTTGTGGCATGGGTAACCCGAGCGCTTCTTTAAGCGCTCGCACCAGCAGATTCGCTGCCATCTCACGTCGGTAGTCTCGGCTGGCCCGGACATCGCTGATCGGATTTAACGCGATCAGTACCTGCTGGTGTAATGAAGTCATGAGTGCTTCGGTAATCGCTTGTCCTTGCAGCGCCTGCTCTAGCGCCGGTAGTCGCAAGGCTTGTTCGGCAACCCCGCCAAAAGCAATCCGGGCCAACGTGATTTGGTCCGCATCCAGTTTCAATCGAACGGCAACTGACACGGCGGCGATATCATCTTCTTGCCGTTTTGAAATCTTGTAATAGCGGAGAAAGTCTTGCAGGCCTGTCACTTGGACCTCTTTTATGAAGTTGCCCGGTTGCAACTGCGTTTTCCGATAGCCTTGCAAGAATTCAGAGATCGCAACGTTTTGGTCCGCCGCTTCGAAGTGGGACATCACAATCGTTGCATCCATTGCGAGCAAGATCGGCAGCAAGTCTCCGATCGGTGATGCGGTTCCGAGATTGCCGCCGACCGTGCCTCGATTACGAATTTGTGGTGAACCCAACCGAGACAAGAAGTGGTGTAGCGCAGGCCAGTGCAATTCGGCTGCGGCTTGAAGGTCTTGGTACGTCACCGCACTGCCAATAATGGCGCTGTCCGGGCTGATCTGCAGACTTTGAAGGGCTGGCACACGCGCCAAACTAATCAATTGATCGAAGCGACCCTGCTTCTGGGTGACCTCGAGCATTAGGTCCGTCCCCCCAGCAATCAAGTTCGCACTCGGTTGCTGCCGAAGTAGGTCCTTTAAATCATTGAGCGTCTGCGGCGCCCGAAAGCCAGTCTTATAAGGCGCTGAGTGGTCTGGCTGAGAATCAAAAAGCGCCTTATCAAGGCGTTGATGGGTTTCAAATAAGGCCCTTGTCGGCCTACTCGCCAAATGGGTTGCCGCCTGCAAGATAGGCCGATAACCCGTGCATCGACACAGGTTCCCGGAAATGGCTTCTCGACAAGCCTTAAGCCGCCGCGTTTCAGCCTGCGGGCTGTCGGCCTCGGGTTGTCCACCACCGTCAGGGCCTGCGCTGAAGGCCTGTTCATCCATCCAACCCGCCAGCGCCATCACAAAGCCGGGCGTACAAAAACCACACTGAGCGCCGTGTGTCTCGATCAGAGCAGCCTGAGCTGGATGCAGAACATCGTTACTGGGCAAGCCCTCGACCGTGATCACNGCCTGCCCATGCAATTGCTGCNCCGGCAAAATACACGCATTCATTGGTTTGTAAGCATGCTCGTCATCCGTTTGAACCAAAACGGTGCAAGCGCCACAATCCCCTGACGCGCAGCCTTCTTTCGTGCCCACCCGCCCGCTGTGCCTCAGGTAGCCCAGCAGCGTTTCATCCGCTCGGCCTGAATGGGCCTGCAGCGCACCGTTTAACCAAAATTGGATGGGGTTACTGATGTCAGTCATTCGTTTGCGTCATTCGTTTCAGTCATTGCGCTTTCTGTTGCCCTTGGGATCCGCCGATATCGGCTGCCAAAATGGCNTGGACATTACTGACCATACGGTCAAGNTTTTTAGGATTTTAGTACAATTTTTATAAAGATCAACAAAAATAGCCCTTTATGAAAATAATATCAGCGTCTAGAATCATCCATATGGTCAATAAAACACATCGTGAGTTGCCGGCGCCAGGCTCGATCAAGGCGCACATCCTTGTCGCGGCGAAAGCTGAATTCGCACAATACGGCTTTGAAGGCGCCCGCATGCAACGCGTTGCCGATCGCGCCGCGTTGCCGAAGCCCAATATCCATTACCACTTTAAATCAAAACAGCAGCTCTATTTGGCTGTTTTAGAGCGCATTATCGAATCTTGGAACCTGGCATTTGATCAGGTCAGCGAGGCATCAGACCCAGCAGAGGCTCTAGAAGCCTTTATTCGACAGAAACTGAGGCAAGCGCAACAAGACCCAGCGGCTTCTCGGCTTTTCGCTAATGAAATGATCCAAGGCGCGCCCAATTTGAAACACTATCTGAATACCAGTATGCGGGCTTGGGTTCAGGACCGAGCGAAAGTCATCAAACAGTGGATGCAGGCTGGAAAGATCCAGAACGTTGACCCTGAGCGCCTGATTTTTCTAATTTGGTCGGCAACCCAGCATTATGCCGATTTTCAAGTGCAGGCTTTATCCCTACTCAATCGCGCAGAGTTCGATGACCCCGTATTAACGGAAACCGCAGATTTTCTGGTCACCTTTATTCTGCGAGGCTGCGGCCTTGCGCCCACAGCAGGACAACATGAAACTCTGGATTAAGGAACCACTCGCCATTTTTGCCCCTGGCGTTGATGCCAGCGCAGGTCTTCTCGTCGAGAACGGCCTCATCACAGAAGTCCTTGCTCGCCCACCAGAGCACTTTGATGAATGCCTTGATGCCTCAGCACTCGTGGTTCTGCCCGGACTTATCAATGGGCATCACCATTTTTATCAAACCCTCACGCGCGCAGTGCCAGCAGCTGGCAACCAGGGCTTGTTCCCTTGGCTTGAAGCACTCTACCCCATTTGGGCAAACCTCAGTCCAGACGATATATTTTTGAGCACTCAATTGGCTGCGGCCGAACTCCTGTTGTCGGGTTGCACAACCGCGGTCGATCATCATTACGTGTTTTCTGATGAGCTCACCAATGCCACCGAGATCCAGATTGAGGCCATTACCAGCCTGGGCCTGCGCAGTATTTTATGCAGAGGCTCGATGAGCCTGGGTCAATCCCAAGGCGGACTGCCGCCGGATCGGGTCACGCAAAGTGAAGCCGACATTTTAGCGCACAGCCAAAATATGCTTGAAACGCATCACAACCCAAACCCAGGCGCTATGATCCAAATCGCCTTAGCCCCCTGCTCACCCTTTTCGGTTAGCAAAACGCTTATGCAGGAAACAGCGCAATTGGCCGCGGCCTACGGGGCTGGCTTGCATACCCATCTAGCAGAAACCTTCGACGAAAATGCGTTCTGCCAAGATTTATATCATCAAAGACCCCTCGACTATTTAGAAGAACTCGGGTGGCTCGGACCCAAAACCTGGCTGGCCCACGGCATTCATTTTAACGATACAGAGATGCAACGATTAGGCGCCAGCAGCACGAGCATTACCCATTGCCCGAGCTCTAATATGATTTTGGGATCCGGCATTTGTAAGACCTTGGACTTGATGGCCGCCGGAGTTGAAATCGGTCTTGGCGTTGACGGCTCTGCCTCAAATGATCACTCCAACCTGATCCTTGAAACACGGCAAGCGCTCCTACTGCAGAGACTGCACTACGGCAGTGATCGGGTATCAATTGAACATGCCTTGCGTTGGGCAACCAGCGGCGGCGCGCAAGCCATCAATCGACCTGAGCTTGGGCAGATTCAGGTCGGTAAACAGGCGGACTTAGCCTTTTTTAAAGTCGATGGCATTCAGCACTCTGGGCACCATGACCCCTTAGCCAGTCTACTCTTATCGGGTACAGACCGCGCTGAGCACGTGCTCGTTCAGGGTCAATGGCGGGTACGCGACGGCGCCCTAACCGGCATCGATGTGGCGGCTTTAAAATTCGACCATCATCAAGCTGCCAAAAAACTCATGGCCCGGCTTTAGACTCAAGCGCCGGCAAAGTGGTTTCGTAAACCGACCAATTCTCGACGATCTCTTGGACCACGGCCGCGCCATAACGATACGCGGATTCCAGCGCGGGCAGACCCGAATCCGGATAATCCGCGGTCGCACTCCAGACCGCGGACTCCCCAGGCGGCGGTTGCGTGTAATTACTCACCGTGCGCAGAACCATTACCCGTTGCACATCAACCCGCCCAATCCGCGCCAGGCGATACAAGGCCGTTAACGTGCCACTGTCTTCCATATTGCTCGTCATGAAATTCATTTTTGGCGTTGCGTAAACCTGAACCCAATCATTGGCCCATTGACTCAACCGCTCGCCATGCCAATAGGTACTGGCTGACAAGGTCTCACCCAGCATCACGCCCGGCTCAGAAAGCGCACCAGCAAACCCTTTAAACTGCTTTGAAAAGGCGCGGGAAGCAGGGTACGTTGGCAACACAACGCCTGTTGACGTGGCAACGGCCCAATCTGCCAAACCTGCATTGAGCATAAAACTTGAGGTATCGACGGTCCAACCTTGGCTCACATCATCGCCAGGTGCCGCCGGCGCATGCGCTCCCAGCGGAATCATGCCATAAGGCCAATCCTCGGGAATTTCTCGCGCGTCGACCTCAAAGGCAAGATCCCCATCGATCACGTATCGCGCCCAGGCCCCAGAACCAATGGTCAAATCAATAGGATCGCCACCGGCGATACCCGCCACGACCCAATACGCCGCGCTCAGATCAAACCTCGGGTCCAAACCCAAGGCCATGATTGATGCTGTGGCATTGGTGACGCCCCCACCAGTACAGATGCCTAAAACCCCCGAGGCACTTAGCCGTAATGGGTGCTGGCCCATCTCAAAGGGCAACTGTTGATCGAGCGGAAACCGCTCGACCCAAAACTGAAATTCACCCGGCCGGTCGCCCTCCGACTCGCCGTGTTCAAACATGGTGACCACGACCGCTTTGATCGGAATGACNGCCTGCTCNTTGCCCGCCTTTGCNAGNGGCAATAGCGCGCAGGTGAAACTGATCACCAGCAAGCTCAGCCAAGCCTTTTTACCGATTGCCGTCATATCGCATCCTTGTCGAATTTGGTTTTTCAAGACGCGCTTACTGTATCATGCAGTGGCTCGACGCGCGGAACACCAAGGCCGCTTAAAGGGCTCTATCAGGCAAACCAAACCTCGACAGAGCACTATCGCATTATCGAGTCATGAAAGCCGGGCCGCTCATCCATTGCCTCAGACACCGGCACTAACCGCAATGCGCCAAGCCGCTCGGCAGCCTTACAAACCGCATCCTACGCACACAACGAGACCGTTAGACCCCAGCGCGATCAGCCCGCCGCACCTGGTCGTTTCGGCAAAATTGAGCCAAAAAAAAGGGCACTAAGTGCCCTTTTTAGATCTCTTATTTTCCGAACGGAAATTAAAAGTTGACCCCTAGCTTGACGTAGTAGAACGCGCCGTTGAAACCTAAAGGAGCTGCTTCTGGGTAAACCATACCAATGGCGCCTTGGGTACCCTGACTTTCTTCATCTGGATACTCATCGAACGCGTTTTGCGCGCCCAGCGTCACATTGTACATACCGAAGTCGCGAGCCACTTCTAAATCAACCGTCGCCATACCATCAATGAAACCGCTGCTTTCTATCCAGAAGCCATCAATTGAATTGATCCGTGCGAGCAAACGCCAGTCACCATTCAAGTGAACAGCCGATAGATTCCATCGCTGCTTGGGCAGCGAGTCTTCTAATCGCTGGATGAACGTGCCGCCCACCAAACCGTTCTTGCTACGATCCACTTCCGTTTCAACGTCGCTGTAGACAAACGTGAACTCGGTGCTGCCGTTAAACATGTCAGCGCCATAGGTCGCGATCAGATCGAACCCAGTAGTCGTGGTATCAAAATCGTTCACATAGAACTTGAAAGTCGTTAAATCCCCTGCACCGGTGACGCCAAGGCCCGTTAAGGTCTCAATATCGGCATCCGTGACAGTCACTTCGTCGCCTTGTGTGATTCGATCGGTCAACTCGATCTGGTAGGCATCAAGCGTCACATTCAACGCATCGGTCACGTCCCACACCAAGCCTACGCTAATGCTTTCAGACTCTTCTGGCGTCAACTCTTTACCACCGTAAAAGGCTGAAACTGGATTGGTTGGCGACAGCGTACCGCGCTGAAATAAAACGCCATCAAGACCAGAGACGGTCGAAATATTCGCGATGTTCGCTTGTCCAGGTGTTGGCGCTCTAAAACCAGTGCTTGCCGTTCCTCGGATCGCGAAATCATCGGTGATCTTCAGACGCGCTGAAATCTTGCTATTACTGGTTGAACCAAAGGTGTCGAAATCTTCGTATCGCGTTGCGAATCCCAACAGGAACTGCTCAGTGATATCGGCTTCTAGGTCCACGTATACGGCGTAGTTACCACGATCCCAAACACCCGCCATTTGCGGTGAGAAACCGCCAAAGCCGTTAGACCCAATGCCGAAGCCTTGCGTAAAGTATGGACCAATTTCCCAGCTGGCTTCATCACCTGAAACCACTGTGAACTGCTCTTCACGGTACTCAACACCCCATGCGACGTTCAAGTCGGATGCGAAGCTATCAACCGCAACCCCTTTACTGAAATCAGCATTCACAGTCTTTTCAAGCTGAATATAGCTGCCAGGATTGAACGCCGTAGGCGAGTCTGGTCCTAACGAGCCGTTCAAGGTGTTCTCGATGTAGAAGTCAGCTCGGTTCTCACCAATGCTCACACTAAAATCGTACATCAAACCATTATCGGTGCTACCACTTACGCCAGATGCGATGGCCCAATCTGAAACCGAACCACCAAAGCTTGGCGTAAAGCCGCCGGGGAACATTTCATTAAAGACAAAGCAATTTGGATTGGCTTTAATTTCAGCCAAAGCAGTATCAGATGCTGAGCCCGCACCCGTCTCAGGAACAGCCACTACAGGGCAAGTTCGAGCGGCGCCAGCAGCCTCGGCTACGTCACCGACAAGGCGCGTTGCACCGCCATCAGCTGAGAAAATACCGCCGCGGTTGGTTGGGTTTCTGTAGTAAAAACCACCCAAGACCTTGCGCTCGCCATAGTTACCAAACAGGTAAAACTTTTTGGAGGCATCGAGGTCTAAACCAATGTTTGCGACAAATTTCACATCATCGCTCACCTCAGGCGAACCCCAAACCTGCGCTGGATTCGGATAGTTCCAAATGGCACTGTTGCCGCCGTCATAGAGGGCTTGAGCGTCATTTCGCTGAATGCTGCGAGAGGTTGCGTCCGAATCAGCTAGTTCAACTGAAAAGTTTGCAAACCCGTCCGCCGTAAACGGCATACCAACGTTTGCTGCAATTCGAAACATACCGCCGTCGCCTTCAGAGTACTCACCGGTACGGATCTGAATCTCGCCGCCTTCTGCATCATCACGATAGACAAAATTCATAATCCCGGCAATTGCGTCCGAGCCATACTGGGCTGCCGCGCCATCACGAAGCACTTCAACTTTTTTCAGCGCGATCGCTGGCATTGCAGAGATATCCGCGCCCTGCGCACCATCAGCAACACCACCACCGAGGAAGGAAATAACCGCCCCTCTGTGTCGACGCTTACCGTTCGTGAGCACCAACATATCATCTGGCGGCAGGCCTCGAAGGTTCGCCGGTCTTACCAACGTGGCAGCATCACTAATCGGCTGCGTATTCACGTTAAAGGAGGGCACTAATGTTCTGATCATATCCTGCAGATCACCTGAACCCTGGTTGACAAAGTCCGACCCGGAAATAACATCAACCGGTGCTGGTGAATCGCCAATTGAACGTGCTTCACGCCGCGTTCCAGTCACAACCACCTCTTCCACCTCATTCGCACCGAAGGCACTAAAAGGCAGAGCAGGCGTCAGAATGAGGGCAAACGCCGTCAAACTGCCCAACAGCTGGGACTTGTCCATCAATTTAAAATCTATTTTCATAGAATATCTCCACATTTATTTCACTCACGGATTGCCCTTCCCGCAACAGCTCCGTAACCCCTTATCTGTACCGCAACGAGCCTTTACACCCTACTTCTTTACCTTCGCAGAGAGGCCCCCAGCCCAACCCATTACCCCTTCAAA
>JGI20159J14440_10003318_pt1 | contig 10454 bp, 7 predicted proteins | sample COG_09_FD_14440 | JGI IMG/M metagenome (IMG submission 14440) | reverse complement strand
CAAGTTAGCGGCGCAGAATCTGTATCCCCAGCGGCAAGGTGCTTTTACCGGTGAGGTTTCAGCACCTATGTTGGCGGAGTATGGTGTCACCTACGTTATTGTAGGGCATTCCGAAAGACGCGAGATATTCGCTGAAACAGATCAGGCAGTGGCTGCGAAATTTCAGGCAGCGCAGGATGAAGGATTGCTTCCCATCCTCTGTGTAGGGGAGTCGCCGACGTTTCTGCATCTGGGCCTGGCGGCGCAATTAAGCCAGCAGGTGGGGGCTAAACACCTCAAGCTGGCGGCGCAGAATCTGTATCCCCAGGAGCAAGGCGCTTTTACCGGTGAGGTTTCAGCACCTATGTTGGCGGATTATGGCGTCACCTACGTTATTGTAGGGCACTCCGAAAGACGCGAGATATTCGCTGAAACAGATCAAGCAGTGGCTGTGAAATTTCAGGCAGCGCAAGAGGGTGGTTTGCTTCCCATCCTCTGTGTAGGGGAGTCGCTGCAGCAAAGAGAGCAGGGCTCAAGCGAAGAAGTCGTGCTAAGTCAGCTAGATGCGGTAATAGCCGCGGCAGGTGTCGAGGCGTTACAATCGGCTGTTATTGCCTACGAGCCTATTTGGGCAATCGGCACGGGAAAGACTGCAAGCCCGGAGCAGGCGCAGGGCATTCATAGGGTGCTTCGAGAACATATTGCGAAGTCGAACTCGACTATCGCGGCAGGCGTAAGAATTTTATACGGTGGCAGTGTCAAGGCCTCCAGTGCGACAGAGTTGTTTGACCAGACCGATATTGACGGTGGTCTGGTTGGTGGGGCCTCTTTAAAGGCTGAAGAGTTTATATCCATTTGTAAAAGTGCGGATTAACGATCATGCAGACGATAGTAGTTGTAGTTCACGTAATTGTAGCCATCGCGATAATAGGCCTGGTTCTCTTGCAGCAGGGCAAAGGCGCAGACGCCGGAGCTTCTTTTGGTGCGGGCGCCTCGCAAACTGTATTTGGCGCCTCAGGCAGCGGTAATTTCTTGGTGCGGGCTACGACTATCGGCGCCACGATATTTTTTATTACCAGCCTCTCTCTGGCTGTGTTTGCCAAGAATCAGTCTTCACTGGGCGGTGCCGCAAACTCGCCACTGGTAAATGAAGAGCTGTTGCAGGAGATCTCAACACCTGTGTCTGATGTGCCTCAACTAGATGTGGCGCCTGCGCCAACATCCAGTGCTGACGACGTGCCCAGCCTGCCTGGCAACGATAACTAGGATAGATAAGAATTAGCCGAAGTGGTGAAATTGGTAGACACGCTACCTTGAGGGGGTAGTGACCTCTGGTCGTGCCGGTTCAAGTCCGGCCTTCGGCACCAAATCCTTGAAATCGGACCCTCATGCCGATTTCGGGCCAACGCGGCGGGAGAACCTAAATTCCCGCGAAAGCCGCGTAAAACCTTGACCTTAGCCCCAACTAGTCCTTATAATTCGCTCCCCTTGTGAAATAGGGCCATAGTTTTATCGCTATAGATTATTTCCTTACAAAACAAGGAGTTACTAATGAAGCGGATTGTCGCTTTTTTAGAGCCAGAGATATAGATTTGTTGCGGGGATAACCCGCTTAGTAAGAACACTGGGCATATTGCCGGTGAATAGAATTGATAAGGGCTCCGAGCTGAAGTAAATCGGAGCCAGCCAGAATCAGAAAGTTTTGATTTGTTGCGGGGTGGAGCAGTCTGGCAGCTCGTCGGGCTCATAACCCGAAGGTCGTAGGTTCAAATCCTGCCCCCGCTACCAATTTTTGCTAAATAAAGTAGATGTTGGCAGCCCGAAGACAGGGTTCATCCAGTTGTACTGGATGAGACAGGTACGGAGCTCCTAGTGAGATCGAATCCCACCGCTACCAATTTTTGGGAAAAGTAGTTGTTGGCAGCCCGAGTGGCTCCCAAACACCAAGCTTCTCGCTTGCTCAAATAGAGCCTGCGAAGAAGATTTTAGAGTGGGCCTTTGGCCCATTTTTTGTATCTAGGGGATTAGTCCCGGATGCGGCTGGGCTAATCGTCCCTGATGCCGCACTTTGAGAAAAGTGAATAGTAGCGAAGTTTTAATAACAGAATTGATCGGCACTACGGTCCAGGCTTTAGGCTTGGAACTCTGGGGTGTCGAACTGCTTCAGCAGGGAAGATATTCCCTACTGAGGGTTTATATCGAACGTGAAGAAGGTGTCACGATCGAGGATTGCGAAAAGGTTAGTCGGCAGGTAAGTGCCCTATTGGATGTCGAAGATCCAATTGCTGGAGAGTATACCTTGGAGGTCTCATCTCCTGGCGTCGATAGGCCGCTGTTCAGTGTTGAGCAGTATGCAAAATATGTTGGTAGTGAAGTGAATTTAAAATTACGACGAGCAGTCGATGGCAGGCGTAAATTTAAAGGACAAATAATAAAAGTTTCAGGAGACATCGTTGGTTTATTGGTCGAGGGAACCGAGTATGACTTGGAGCACTCCGAAATCGAGAAAGCCAGCATAGTTTACTAGATGATTTTTACTCCATGCTCTGGACTAGGTTCCAGATCTGAGCTTTGAGTAAGGTGACATTGTTATGATGAGTAAAGAAATATTAATGGTTGCGGACGCCGTCTCGAATGAGAAGGGTGTTTCTCGTGAAGTGATTTTTGAAGCGATTGAGTCTGCATTAGCGACGGCTACGAAGAAGCTCAATGATGAAGATGAGATTGATTGCCGCGTTGCTGTCGATCGTGAGACTGGCGAATACGAATCCTTCCGGGTTTGGACGGTAGTCGAAGACGACGAGTACATGATAGAGGGTACTCAGTTTACCGTCGATCTGGCGCAAGAAAAGAAGAAAGGTCTTGTGGTTGGAGATACTTACGAAGAGAAGATCGACAACGTAGAGTTCGGTAGAATCGCAGCACAAACTGCTAAGCAAGTGATCGTGCAGAAAGTACGTGAAGCAGAAAGAGAAATCATAATCGGCGATTACAAAGATCGCATCGGCGAGTTGGTTGCCGGTACCGTAAAGAAAGTGACGCGCGATAATATCATCGTAGATCTGGGTAGTAACGCTGAGGCGCTCCTGTCGCGAGATCAAATGATTCCAAGAGAGACGTTCCGCATGGGAGACAGAATGCGAGCGCTTCTCATAGATGTGCGATCTGAGCAGCGAGGNCCGCAATTGTTCCTAAGCCGNACGTCGCCTAATATGCTGATCGAGTTGTTTAAGATTGAAGTGCCNGAAATCGCTGAAGAAGTGATCGAGATAAAGGCCGCCGCCAGAGACCCGGGGTCGAGAGCGAAGATCGTTGTAAGNACAAATGATGGCCGCATNGANCCNGTCGGTGCCTGCGTNGGTATGCGNGGTTCGCGNGTACAGGTTGTGTCTAACGANTTNGCAAANGAGCGCATCGACATCATTCTCTGGGATGACAATCCAGCTCAGCTAGTCATTAACTCAATGTCACCTGCTGAAGTTGCTTCGATCATCGTGGACGAAGACAGCAATACAATGGATATTGCCGTCGAAGAAGATAATCTTGCTCAGGCCATCGGTAGAAATGGTCAGAACGTTAGGCTTTCCAGTGAGTTAACTGGCTGGACTATTAACGTAATGAGTGAAGAAGAAGCCGCCGAGAAGCAGCATCAAGAGGCGAGCAGCTTCATCGATATGTTTGTTGAGAAACTCGATGTTGATGAAGAGTCGGCAGAAGTTTTGGTGCAAGAGGGATTCACTTCGCTAGAAGAGATCGCCTACGTACCTCTCGATGAGATTCTGGCTATCGATGGCTTCGATGAAGAAATAGCGAACGAGTTGAGGAATCGAGCCAAGGACGCATTGCTGACTTTGGCTATAGCCTCAGAAGAAGATTTATCTGCAGCCAATATCGCAGACGATCTTTTGAATATGGAAGGGATGGATGGAAAGCTGGCATTGGAACTCGCCAAGAAAGGAATTCTCAATATGGAAGAATTGGCAGAGCAGTCTATTGACGAGTTGATAGACATCGAAGGCATGGATGAAGAACGCGCTGGCACGTTGATCATGACTGCACGAGCTCCATGGTTTGAGTAGCAGCAATTCTGTACGTTGGTGAATGGGAGTAGTTGAATGGCAGATGTAACAATAAGTGAACTCGCCGAAGTTGTCGGAGTCGGGGTAGATAAGCTGTTGTCTCAGATTAAAGAGGCGGGCTTGTCACATACTAAAGCTGACGAACCGATTTCGAATGACGACAAGAACACTTTATTACAGTTTCTGCGCCGCAGTCATGGTGATTCTGAGGCGAGCGTTGCTGCGCCTAAGAAAATCACTCTCAAGAGAAAAACTGTCGGTACTCTCAAGTCTGCTTCTACCCATGGTCGGGGTAAGACGGTCAATGTTGAAGTTCGCAAGAAGCGTACCTATGTTAAGCGAAGTGCGGTTGAGGAGGATGCGCCAGAAGAATTAGAGAACGAAGCAGCGTTAACAGAAGCTGTTGATGAGTCTGCCGTAGATNCCGCAGCCGAGACGANAGAGGCAACAAGCGCTGAGGCTACGGAGGTTACAGCGGCAGAAGCGTCTGAGAAATCGGAGGAAGCTCCAGCGTCAGATTCGAAGGATACGAAAGATGCCGCAGCTGCGCCTGAAGTGGCAGTGGAAGAGGCTGCTGCCGCTAGGGCCGATAAGCCTGGCGCGAAACGCAAGGTACAGGGCAAGAAAGAATCAGAAGAGCCCGGTGATAAGAAAAAGTCTCATCTCAAGAATAAGGGCAAGCCAGCCAAGCGGCAGGCAAAAACCATCCATGTTAACGACGACTTCGTTTTGGAAGGCGGCGATGTGGACGAAATGGGTGGGCGCGGTCGACGCGGCGGCGGCAGGAAGGGAAAGGCACGTCTTTCAGCTACGCAACATGCCTTCGAGAAGCCAACCGAATTCATTAAGCGCGAGATTAAGATAGGCGAAACCAATACGCTGCCAGATTTAGCGCAGCAGATGTCGGTGAAGTCTGCTGCAATAGTTAAGACCCTTTTCAACATGGGCGTCATGGCAACGATCAATCAGATTCTTGATCAAGATACGGCCTCGCTATTGGTTGAAGAGATGGGCCACATTCCTAAATTCGTGTCAGAAGATGCTATCGAAGAACAGTTGGCAGAATCGATAATAGCGGATACCGGTAAAGTGGAAATTATCCGTGCGCCTGTCGTTACAGTTATGGGCCATGTTGACCATGGTAAGACTTCCCTTTTGGATTATATTCGTAAGGCGACAGTTGCCTCGCACGAAGCCGGTGGTATTACGCAGCATATTGGTGCCTACCATGTGAATACCGATCACGGCATGATTAGTTTTCTCGACACACCTGGCCACGCGGCATTTACCGCGATGCGTTCACGCGGTGCGAAGGCAACAGATGTCGTTGTTCTAGTTGTGGCAGCTGACGATGGTGTTAAACCGCAGACAGAAGAAGCTGTGCAGCATGCTAAAGCCTCTGGTGTGCCAATGGTTGTAGCGGTCAACAAGATCGACAAGGAAGGCGTCGATGTAGACCGTGTTAAGAATGAACTGGCCGCAATGGAAGTGATTCCTGAGGATTGGGGTGGTGAGACACAGTTTATCGAAGTGTCAGCTATCACTGGTGCGGGCATCGATCAGCTACTGGAAGCCATCTTGTTACAGGCAGAACTGTTAGAGCTAAAAGCCTATACAGATGTTCCAGGGCAAGGCGTGGTCATCGAATCCAGATTAGACAAAGGCCGTGGCCCAGTTGCCTCTGTGCTCGTACAGAACGGAACACTGAAATCCGGTGATACGGTATTGGTAGGCCATGAATATGGTCGTATCCGAGCTCTAGTCGATGAGCTTGGCAAGACAGTCAAGACGGCAGGTCCATCTATACCCGTAGAGATTCTTGGTCTCAATGGTGTGCCTGAGGCAGGAGACGAGTTTGTCGTCCTCACCGATGAGAAGAAAGCTCGTGAGATCGCAGAATTCAGGCGTACGCGACACAAAGATACATTGCAGGCATCGCAACAGTCGAATCTCGTAGAAACTATGTTTGCCGGAATCGGTAAGGAAGACCTCAAGGTCTTCAATATTATTCTGAAGACAGATGTGCGCGGCTCACTTGAGGCCATAGTGGGTTCTCTGCAGAAGCTCAACACAGAAGAGGTTGAAGTAAATATCGTTGCCTCCGGTGTCGGTGGAATCTCTGAAACTGATGTGCATCTTGCCGCAACATCAAAGGCGATGATCATTGGATTTAATGTGCGCGCAGATAAGTCATCGCGCGACATCGTTGAGAACGAAGGCCTGCAACTGCGTTACTACAATGTGATCTATGATGTGATCGATGATATTAAGGCGATCATGGGCGGCATGCTTTCACCGGAGATTCGCGAAGAGATCGTTGGCGTAGCCGAGGTCCGAGACGTGTTCAATTCACCGAAATTTGGTCAGATTGCAGGAAGCATGGTTATCGAGGGCACTGTTTACCGCAGTAAGCCAATTCGAGTTCTGCGTGACAATGTTGTGATCTATGAGGGTGAGCTGGAATCCTTGAGACGCTTTAAGGACGATGCCAATGAGGTTCGCAATGGCATGGAGTGTGGTATCGGCGTTAAGAACTATACCGACGTGAAAGTTGGAGACAAGATTGAAGTCTACGAAACTACCGAAGTGGCCAGGAGCCTTTGAGAATAATTTCTCGGGCAGGTAATTAAACGTGGCAGAAATGTCTGCAAGAGTGCAACGAGTAGCTGATCAGATTCAGCGCGAACTTGCATCGCTAATCCAGATGGAGGTTAACGATCCTNGGGTTGGCATGGTATCGGTCACAGACGTTGAGGTGAGCAGNGATCTNGCTCACGCAAAGATCTATGTGACNGTATTGAANACGATGACTGATGACTCGCAGGTAAACGAGTCGACTCTATCTGANCCAGGCGATCTGGATAAGTTGGAGATCGAAGANAATATCAATGCGTTAAATAAGGCNGCCGGGTATCTNCGNTCCTTNTTGGCGAAGCGGCTAAGCACTCGCTCAGTGCCGAAACTCCGTTTTTACTACGACGGAAGCATAGAGCGCGGGCAGCAGCTTTCGAGCCTGATAGACAGTGCGCTGGCGGCCGATCAAGACTCGCATTCTTGAGTTCGTTGAGAAATATACCGAGGGTGCAGATTGGGTAAGCGAACAAAGGGTAGGGCCATCGATGGTATTGTCGTATTGGACAAAACCATTGGTCTAAGCTCGAACAGGGCTCTGCAAGAAGTAAAAAGACTATACGATGCGAGAAAAGCAGGGCATACCGGCAGCCTCGACCCACTAGCGACAGGGGTGCTGCCACTTTGCTTGGGCGAGGCGACGAAAGTGTCGCAGTTCTTGCTGGATTCGGACAAGAAGTATCGAGCTAGAGTTAAGCTTGGCGTTAGAACAGATAGCGCAGACAGCGAAGGATGCGAAATAGCCAGACGTGAAGGTTTCGACATCTCACGAGAACAGATAGAGGCGTCGCTGCAAAATTTTCGGGGCGAGATAGATCAAGTTCCACCCATGCACTCGGCACTAAAGGTGAATGGCGTGCCTTTGTACAAGATGGCACGGAAAGGTGAGACCATAGAGCGTGAAGCACGTCGGGTCACCATCTACAGCATCGAATTGACAGAATTTGAAGGCGATGAGCTAGAGTTGGAGATCGCCTGTAGTAAGGGTACTTATATAAGAACCATCGCTGATGATCTCGGTCAGCTTCTGGGCTGCGGTGCGCATATCATAGCCTTGCGGCGGACTCAGGCCGGTGCCTTTACCGAGGCAGACTGTGTAACAACAAAGCAGCTAAGGGAAGAGAGTGAGCGCGATGGTGTGAGTGCCATTGATGCGCATTTGATACCGATGGATCAGGCGATAGCCTACTTGCCAGAGGTAGAATTGCCTAGTATCACGGCCAGTTTTATTAAGAATGGCCAGCCAGTTTTGGTGCGACACTTGCCAGCGGAAGGACTGGTAAGATTGTATGAAGAGGGACAGTTTATCGGCATCGGTTGTATAGATGACGATGGCAAGGTCGCTCCAAGAAGGTTAATCGTTACGCAATGATCTCAAGTAGATCGCGATGATAACCAGAGCAGGATTTAGAATTTTACAGGGAAAGGGTCAGGCAACTACTAATATGCGTGGTTATTCTGGTTTTAAAAGGATGTTGTAGCCGTATTTCCTACGGCTTTCATTAATCGCATATTAGGAGAAAGAAAATGGCTTTATCAGCTGAACAGAAAGACACGATCATCAAAGATTACGCGCAAAGCGAAGGCGATACAGGATCGCCCGAAGTGCAAGTAGCTTTGTTGACAGCAAATATCAACGAACTGCAGTCTCACTTCAAAGAACACATTCACGATCATCACTCTCGTCGCGGTCTGATCCGCATGGTGAACAGCCGCAGAAAATTGCTGGATTACTTGAAGCGCAAGAACCTTGAGCGATACGCGACTTTGATCAAGCGACTTGGCTTACGTCGATAACAATCAATCGAAAATCCTTTGCGCAGCGCCTGATGAGTTGGCGCTGCGCCTATATAAATAATTAGGAAAATATTATGTTTAATCCAGTAAGTAAGACGTTTCAATACGGTAATCAGACGGTTACTTTGGAAACGGGTAAAGTGGCCAGACAGGCAACAGGTTCTGTAGTTGTAACTATGGGGAATACTCAGGTGCTAGCTACCGTTGTGGGTCGCAAGCAAGCGAATCCTGGCGCAGCTTTCTTTCCTTTAACAGTTAACTATCAAGAAAAAACCTATGCGGTAGGCAAAATTCCCGGTGGCTTCTTCAAGCGAGAAGGTCGTCCTACGGAAAACGAAACACTGACATCGCGTTTGATCGATAGACCGATTCGTCCATTGTTCCCCAAGGGCTTCATGAATGAAGTGCAGGTAATTTGTACGGTAATTTCTGCTGATAAAGATGAGCAGGCAGATATAGCGGGTTTGATTGGCGCGTCCGCAGCCTTGTCTATTTCTGGCATTCCTTTCGCTGAGCCAATAGGCGCGGCGCGTGTTGGTTACGATGCCGAAACTGGTTATATGTTGAATCCAACGAATACGCAGCTCGGTACTTCATTATTAGACATGGTAGTTGCTGGCACAAAGTCAGCTGTACTAATGGTTGAATCTGAGGCGAAAGAATTGAGTGAAGATCAAATGCTTGGTGGTGTTCTGTATGCTCACCAAGAGATGCAGGTCGTAATCGATACGATCGCAGAGTTGAAGGCTGAAGTTGGTAAGTCATCATGGGATTGGCAGCCTGAGCCGGTCAATGAAGAGTTAACAGCGGCGGTTGCTACTCTGGTTGGAGCTGGCGTTACCGAGGCTTATCAAGTTTCAGACAAGATGGCTAGACAGGACGCTTTGGGAGTCTTGAAGGCGCAGGCTGTTGAGCAATTAGCCAGCGAAGAGTCAGGTGTTGGTAGCGATGACGTAAAAGATGTTTTTGCGAAACTGGAGAAAAGCACTGTACGTAACCGAGTACTAGACGGTAATCCGCGTATCGATGGTCGAGACACAACTACTGTTCGCGCTATCGAAGTAGAAACCGGCGTTCTGCCTAAGGCTCACGGCTCTGCTTTATTCACACGTGGCGAAACGCAGGCCTTGGTTGTAACTACACTAGGAGCATTACGTGATTCACAGCTAATAGAAGACCTTCAGGGATCTAGAAAAGACCCTTTCATGTTGCATTATAACTTCCCTCCCTATTCAGTTGGTGAAACTGGTTTCATGAGTGGCCCCAAGCGTCGTGAGATTGGCCACGGTCGTCTCGCGCGCCGCGGTGTTGCAGCTGTTATGCCGGCGGAAGAAGAGTTTCCATATGCCATCCGTGTGGTTTCAGAGATTACTGAATCGAACGGTTCAAGCTCTATGGCGAGTGTCTGCGGAAGCAGCTTGGCGATGATGGATGCAGGTGTTCCTATTTCCGCTCCAGTTGCTGGTATCGCAATGGGTCTTATCAAGGAAGGCGATCGCTTCGCTGTTCTAACAGATATCCTTGGTGACGAAGATCACCTTGGCGATATGGACTTCAAGGTTGCCGGAACGGAAGCTGGGGTAACTGCTCTGCAAATGGATATCAAGATCCAGGGCATTACCGAAGAAATTATGGAGCAGGCTCTAGAGCAGGCTCATACGGCTAGAAATCATATCTTGGGCGAGATGAATAAGGTTATCGCAACTGCTAGAGAGTCTGTCTCCGACAACGCTCCGGCGATGGCGATGATCAAGATCGACCCAGACAAGATTCGCGACGTAATCGGTAAGGGCGGTGCAGTTATTCGAGGTATTACTGAGGCTACAGGCGCATCGGTTGACATTGACGATGACGGCAATGTTCGCATCTATGGCGAAGACGCTGTCTCTCGCGATGCCGCACTCGACATGGTTAACGAAATTACGGCTGAAGCTGAAGTAGGCAGAATCTACAACGGTAAGGTCGCAA
>JGI20159J14440_10003315_pt1 | contig 10465 bp, 13 predicted proteins | sample COG_09_FD_14440 | JGI IMG/M metagenome (IMG submission 14440) | reverse complement strand
GTCGTGTAACGGTTTAAATTTCATAAATTCTCCTTTTAATATGCGACTCATATAGCTATTAGGCAAACTTTTTCAAGGTTAGTAAAAAAATATATATCAAGCAAAAAACCCGAGAAATTGTTGTTTTTATGAGCTATACCTCCAATAATGACTAAGAATTTGGATAAAGAAGGATTAGGTTCAATTGTAGCTAATTATGACATCTTTTATATTGATTTATGGGGAGTGGTTCATAATGGAATAGCTCTACACAAAAATGCAATCGAAACTTTAGAGCAAATAAGTAAATCTAATAAAGACTATGTTCTCTTAACTAATGCTCCAAGACCAAGTAAAACAGTAAAATCATTTTTAGAAAAAATGGGAATGAACATTCAAATTAGAGAAAAAGTATATTCCTCAGGAGAGGCAGCCCTAAGTTATCTAAATAAAAACTATTCAAGTGAAAAATTTTATCATATTGGACCCCCTCGAGATTTTGATTTATTTTTAGATTTTAGAAAAAATAAAGAAGAAAAAATTTCAAAAAGTTCATATTTATTATGCACAGGTTTGTTCGATGATGAAAGTATGGATTTAAATTATTATAAAGATTTGCTTAAGGATCAAATAAAAAAAACGATGATATGCACTAACCCCGATTTGATCGTTGATAGAGGCAATAAAAGAGAATTGTGCGCTGGATCAGTAGCATTAATTTTTGAAAAAATGGGAGGTAAAGTCGTATACTTTGGAAAACCATTTCCTGAGGTTTACAATCAGTCAATAAATAATAAGAATAAAAAAGTTTTGTCAATAGGCGATAATTTGAATACTGACATAAAAGGAGCTAATCTTTTAAACTTTGATTCATTGCTTATTTCTAATGGCGTACATAAAAAAGAAATTGAGGATGAGGGAATTGAAGCAGTATCAAAGAAATATGAAGCTATAGTTAATTTTACTCAAACAGAACTTAAATGGTAAAAATGAAATTCTATAAGAATTTTAACATTTTAAAAAAACATAAAAGGTCAATCATATTAATAGGAAATTTTGACGGAGTACATCTAGGTCATCAAAAACTTTTAAGACAAGCCAATATTTATAAAAAAAAATATAAATTGAAAATTGGTGTTGTCACTTTTGATCCTATGCCAAAAATGTATTTTAACAAAAAAATAAAAAACTTTAAAATTTCTAATATTTATCAAAAAAATAAAATATTAGAAAGTTATGGTGTTGATTTTATAATCACTAAAGAATTTAATAAAAAATTTTCTAAAATTAAGTCTGACTTTTTTATAAAGAATTTTTATTCAAAAAACTCAAAGTAAAATATTTATTTGTAAGTAATAATTTTAAGTTTGGAAATAATAGAGAAGGAGATGTTAAAAAATTAATACAAAATGAAGTAAACTATAATTATAAAATAATAAAACCAAACCCTCTTGTCTTAAATAAAAAGATAGTATCTCTACTTTCATCAGGGCTCTTTTGGAAAGAGGCAATTTAAAATTGGCTAACAAATTATTAAATCGAAATTGGACAATGGTGGAGTGGTTCAAAAGGGTAGACAGCAGGGAAAAAAAATTGGTTTTCCAACATGTAATATTGATATTAAAAATTATGTCGTTGCAATGCCAGGTGTGTATGCGGTTAAAGTAAAAAGAAAAAACTCAAATAAATACCTAAAAGGAATTGCTAATCTTGGCTATAGGCCTACTTTTAACCAAAAAAAAATCTTATTAGAGGTTCATATTTTTAATTTTTCTGGAAATCTTTATAATAAGTATCTATCAGTTGAGTTTACAAAGTTTATAAGAAAAGAAAAAAAATTTAAAAATGTAAATCAACTAAGACTACAAATTCGAAGTGATCTAAAAGTTGCAAGAAAAAGTTAAAATGAGCAAAGAAAACTTAAACTTACCCAAAACAGCTTTTTCAATGAAAGCTAATTTGCAAAATAAAGAACCAGAAATTCTAGATTACTGGAATAAGATTGATCTTTATAAGGAATTAAGAGCCTCTAACAAAGGTAAAGAAAAATTTATTCTTCATGATGGCCCTCCTTATGCAAATGGAAATATTCACATGGGAACAGCCCTTAATAAAATTTTGAAAGATATAATTGTCAAGTTTCACCAGATGGATGGAAAAGATTCAGTTTATGTTCCAGGTTGGGATTGTCATGGATTGCCAATTGAATGGAAAATTGAAGAACAATACAAAAAAAATAAAAAAAACAAGAATGAAGTACCGATTAAAGAATTTAGAAAAGAGTGCAGAGATTTTGCAGAAAAATGGATTAATGTTCATAAAACACAATTCAAGAGATTAGGTGTTGTAGGAGATTGGGACAATCATTATGCCACTATGAGCTTTGAGGCAGAAGCTCAAATCGTAAGAGAGCTTGGTAAATTTCTTAAAGAAGGAAGTTTGTACAGAGGTTTCAAACCTGTTCTTTGGTCTACAGTTGAAAAAACAGCCTTAGCTGATGCTGAGGTTGAATATCAAGATCATAAATCTGATACAATTTATGCAGCGTTTTTAGTTAAAAAAACAAATCTTAAAGAGCTAGAGGGTACAGAAGTTGTTATATGGACAACTACGCCGTGGACAATACCTGCAAACAAAGCTCTGGCCTATAATGAAGCATTAGATTATTTGATTATTCAATTAAATGATGAGGGTGATTTTAAAGATAAAAAAATAGTAGTTGCTGAAGCTTTGCTAGAATCAGTTATTAAAGACTGTGATATTAAAAAATATAAACTAATTAAAAAGTTTAAAGGTAAAGAGTTTGAGGGCACGATTTGTAACCATCCATTTTTTGAAATTGGTTACGACTATGAAATTCCAATGCTTGAAGCAAGGTTTGTAACCACTGAGCAAGGAACTGGTGTTGTTCACTGTGCGCCTAGTCACGGTCCTGATGATTTTAATCTTTGTTTAAAAAACGGGATTAAAGCACTAGAAACTGTAGATGATGATGGTAAATATACTAAAAACCTTCCATTATTTGAAGGAACTCATATTTTTAAAGCAAATCCAATTGTTATTCAAAAACTCAAAGAACAAAAAAAATTATTATCTAATGGAGAATTAATTCATTCATATCCACATTCATGGAGATCAAAAGCTCCGCTGGTTCATAGAGCTACACCGCAATGGTTTATTTCGATGGAAAGTCATGGCCTTAGACAAAAAGCATTAAAAGCTCTTGATGACACTGTGTTTTATCCAAACAAAGGTAGAGAAAGAATTAAAGCAATGATTGAAACAAGACCTGATTGGTGTGTATCAAGACAAAGGGTTTGGGGAGTTCCGTTACCAATATTTGTACATAAGGTTACAAAAGAAATCTTAGTTGACGATAATGTAAATGAAAATATTGCACGCATTTATGAAAAAGAAGGCTCAGATTGTTGGTTCTCTGATGACCCTCAAAGATTTTTGGGAAATAATTATGACGCAAAAGATTATGAAAAAATTAGCGATATTGTTGAAGTTTGGTTTGACAGCGGATGTACGCACGCATTTGTTTTAGAAAAAAGAGAAGATCTTAAATGGCCAGCATCAATGTATTTAGAGGGATCTGATCAACATAGAGGATGGTTCCATTCATCATTATTAGAGTCTTGTGGAACCAGAGGTAAAGCTCCCTATGAGTCAATATTATCACATGGATTCGTTGTAGATGGTAAAGGCTTGAAAATGTCCAAATCTCTTGGAAATGTAATGGCACCTGAAGATATTTTAAAAAAATATGGTGCAGATATTTTAAGAATTTGGGTTGCCTCATCCAATTATGCAGAAGATTTAAGAATAGATCATTCAATTTTAGAACAACACGCAGATTCGTATAGAAAAATTAGAAATACGTTTAGATATTTATTGGGCAATTTAAATGATGAGTTTGAGGAAATAGATATGAATAAATTAGAATTAAGTCAGTTGCCAGAACTAGAACAATATATGCTTAATAAAATATATGAATTAAATGAAAGTTATAAAAATTATTTCAAAACATATGATTTTCACAATCTTTACAAGGAGCTTTTAAATTTCTGTACAGTTGATTTATCAGCTTTTTATTTTGATATAAGAAAAGATAGTTTGTATTGTGATGACAAAAATTCCGCAAAAAGAAAAAGTTGTATAAAATTATTAAACATTATTCTTAATTCATTACTTAAGTGGTTTGCACCAATATTATCATTTACGACGGAAGAGATTTTTAGATTAATAAATGATAAAAAAAAAAGTATCCATTTAGAAAAATTCATTGAATTTCCAGAAACTTTTTTGAACGAAAAACTTAATAAAAAATGGATAGATTTAAAGATAATCAGAGATGTTTGTAATATTAGCATTGAGGCAAAAAGAGCGAGCAAGGAGATCGGCTCAAGTCTTGAAGCAAGTTTAGAAATAAATTTGAATGAAAAATTGTACGAAGTTTCAAAAGACGTAGATTTTTCAGAGTTGTGCATTACCTCTATAGCAACAATTAAGAAAGTTAAAACTGATGAAATATCTGCATTAACAACAAAAGCACAAGGAAACAAATGTCCAGTGTGTTGGAAAATAAGTAAAGAAAAATGTGAAAGACATTCAGTTTAGTTTTTAAAAATGATTAAAAGTGAAAAAAAAAATATAATATTTAATTTTTTAACTGTTATTGTGGTTTTTTTTTTAGATAGGTCATCAAAAATTTATATTTTAAAGTTGGCTGAATTTGAAAGTTCACTAGATATATATGTGTTACCAAATTTAAATTTTTATCTTATATGGAATAAAGGTATATCATTTGGCTTATTACCTTTTAGTGACAGTTTTGGGTATATGGCTCTAAGTTTCCTAATATCATTTTTAATTTTGATTATTTTAATAATGGTGATTAAAGAAGAGAATAATTTTAAAAAATATAGCCTTTTACTGATACTGGGTGGAGCTCTAGGTAATCTATATGATAGAATTAAATATTCAGCAGTGCCAGATTTTATAGATCTTCATATAGGAAATATTCACTGGTTTATTTTTAATGTAGCAGATATATTTATTTCTCTAGGGGTAGTTTGCCTTATTTATGCTGAATTATTTTTTAAAAAAGAAGAATGAAAAATTTTTATAAATTTATAATTTTATCTTTGATGGTTTTAATCTTAACAAGCTGCCAAAGTGTAGTTGATGGGATTAGTATGAAAAAAAAAAATAATACAGATCAATTCTTAATTGAAAAAAAAAGTCCTTTAGTCTTACCACCTGACTTTGATGAATTGCCAGAACCAGCAAGTGAAGCTAAAACAGTGAGGAAGAAGAATTTGATATAAAGAATGTTTTAGGCCAAACCTCCACAAGTGATGAAAACAAAAAAACAGATTCATCATCTATTAAAAACACAATTATGAAAAAAATCAAATAAAGATTGATGTTTACAAAGAAAATTAATTTTAAAAACTTTATAATAAAAAAATTCAACAAAGAAATTTCAAAAGATTTAAATTTAATACTTAAAGAAAAAAATAAGGTTATAGAGTCTTTATCAACTTTTTATAAATATAGTTATAATAAAAAAATTATCTCAAAAATAAAAAAATATAAAGATGTAAGAGTCATTGGTATGGGAGGTTCTATATTAGGAACAGAAGCTATATATGACTTTTTAAGAGAGAAAATAAAAAAAAATTTTTATTTTATTAATAACCTTCAATCGTCTACTAAAATTTCAAAAAAAAAATATATTAATTTAATTGTTTCAAAGTCAGGAAATACTCTTGAAACGATTTCTAATGCAAATATTTTAATAAAAAAAAATGAAAAAAATTTTTTTATTACAGAAAATAAAAATAGTTATTTATATTCAATTGCGAATAAATTAAAATCTGAAATCATTCATCATAATAATTTTATAGGTGGTAGATACTCAGTTTTATCTGAGGTGGGAATGCTGCCAGCACAATTAATGGGTTTAGATGAAAAAAAATTTAAACAACTAAATAGCCTCATTATAAATAAAAATTTTATTAGGTCATTAGTATCAAATGTGAGTAGCATTCTTTATTTTATAAAAAAAAAAAAATCTAATTCAGTTATCTTAAATTACGACGAGTGCTCAGATAATTTTTTTAAATGGTACCAACAATTAATGGCTGAAAGTCTGGGAAAAAAAGGCAAAGGTATTCTTCCTATTATTTCCACAATGCCAAAAGATAATCATAGTCTGATGCAACTGTACTTAGATGGACCAAAAAATAATTTTTACACTTTTTTCTTTACTCATGAAAAAAATAGTATGCATGTTAAAAGTAATGACATACTTTTTTCACATAAATATTTAAAGAATAAAAGTTTAAACCAAATAATTTTATCTCAAAAAAAAGCAACTGAAAAAGTTTTTATAAAAAAGAATATACCTTTTAGAAGTTTTGAGGTTATGCAGAGAGATGAAAAAACTTTAGGTGAATTATTTTGTTTTTTTATATTAGAAACGATACTTCTTGGTAGAGCGTTAAAGGTTAATCCTTATGACCAGCCATCAGTTGAATTGATAAAAAAAGAAACTAAAAAAATTTTGATTTAAAGAAAATTTCCAAATATAACTTTTGAAATTCCATATATTTTTTCTTCAATTATATTAAAGTTATTTATAAAATTTTCATTTTCTTTTTTATGTCTGTGAATGATGATTATAGATTTATCATTAAGTATTTTTGCATCAAAAATTTTTTGTAAAAGCATATCTACACGTTTTTCTTTGTATGGTGCATCAATAAAAATAATGTCAAATTTTTTGAGTGTTTTAAAATCAAGACTATCGTAGATATCTTGTTCTATTATTGTGGAAGAATTAACATAATTAAGATTTTCTATATTTTTTTTTAAGATATCTAAAACCTCCTTATAACTCTCTATAAAAACTGCATTTAAAGCTCCTCTTGAAAGACACTCAAGACCAAAGGAACCAACACCTGAAAATAAATCTAAAATTTTGGAACCTTCAATTTTAGTCTCAAATTTATTTGAATGCATAATTATGTTAAATATAGATTCTTTAGTTAAATCTTTTAGAGGTCTAGTTAATTGATCTTTTGGCTGTAGTATTTTTTTACCCTTCGAAGCTCCGGCAATTATTCTCATTTATTTATTACTTTATAGCCAATATCTTTTCGAAAAAAACCATCTTTCCAATTAAGAAGCTCTAACAATTTGTGAATATTATTTCTACATTCATTAAAATCAGAAGATAGACTAACAAAATTTAATACACGTCCTCCTATTGAAAATATCTTATTATCATCAATTTTTGTACCTGCGTGATAACAATATTCATTTTTATTTAGTTTTAATTTATTTAAATCTTTGATTAATATGTTTTTTTGAAAGTTTTCTGGATAACCCTTGCTACATAATACAACACACAAACTCTTTTTGTCTTGCCATTTTATTTCAGTTTTATCTAATGTGCCATTACAGCAGGCTAAAAAAATATCTAACAAATCTGTTTCAAGCTTTGGTAAGATAGTCTGACATTCTGGATCACCCATTCGAACATTGTACTCAATCAAATATGGCTCATTATTTACAATCATTAATCCAACATACAGGAAGCCTTTATAGACTGTATTAATTTCATTAAGACCATGAATTGTAGGTAAGATAATTTTTTTTAATATTTTAGCTTCTAAGTCTTTATTAATTAATCTTGATGGTGAATAAGCGCCCATACCCCCTGTATTTTTACCCTTATCACCCTCGGATACCCTCTTGTGGTCCTGCGCTGTTTCAAAATTTTTTATTGTTTTACCATCAGTAATTACAAAGAAACTCATTTCTTCACCTTTAAGAAATTCTTCTATTAGAATATTTTTAGCTTTTCCAAATTTTCCATCAAATACTTCTTTAATTGCATTTTTAGCTTCATTTGTGTTATCACAAATAAAAACGCCTTTTCCAGAAGCCAACCCATCAGCTTTAATAACCAATGGATATTTAGCTTATTTGTAAAAATTTCTGCATCATGAAGATTTTCAAAAATTCCAAATTTAGCTGTAGGGATGTTATATTTTTTACAAAGATTTTTAGTAAAAATTTTTGAACCTTCAAGCTGAGATGCTATTTTATTAGGGCCAAACACTTTGATATTATTTTCCTCAAGAAAGTCCACAATACCATCTACTAGAGGTTTTTCAGGTCCAACTACAATTAAATCAATATTGTTTTGTATAATAATTTTTTTAATTCATCAAAATCGTCAAGATTAATAATGATATTTTTAGCAATTTTTGATGTACCAGCATTTCCAGGGAAACAATACAATTGGGTAATTTTTTTTGATTTATTAAGTGCGTGACATATTGAATGTTCACGACCACCACTTCCAATTATACCAACTCTCATGTAATAATATATAAACTATAAATGATAAAAAAATTAGCTAAATTAAAATATTTACCAAATAATTTTGAAGTTGTTGAGCATGGAGATTTTGTAATTTGTGCTATATCTGGCAAAGAAATTAAGCTTGAGGAGCTCAACTATTGGAATGTTGATCTTCAAGAGCCATACTATTCGTATGTTGAGGCATCAAAAAAAAGAGAAGATAGCCACTAATAATTAAACTTTCCATCTATTGTGAGACCATATCCATTGTTCAGGGATTTTTTAAAATCATCTTTTCTAAAATTTTATTAAGATCAGAGGTTATGTTATGAATAGTTTCATCTTTTGAATAGCTTATTGGCTCATAAACTTTAAGAGCGAAATTAAATTTATTTATTCTTTCAATATAAATAGGCACGATTTTACAATTAAATTTTTTAACAAACTGTGCGGGTATAGTTGTAGTCAGTGCTTCTTGATTAAAAAAATTTGTTTTAATGCCTTGAGATAATCTTTGGTCTATCATTAAAGCAATAGATGTTCCATTTTTGAAATGATTTAGAATTTTCTTTGTTCCAGAAATTCCTTTTTTAATTTGGTGTTTGCAAATAAATTTTTTTCTTATTTTTTCCATAAAAAAATTCAAAAACTTATTATTAAGAGGTCTATAGATTGCTGCCACCTCTAGTCCAGACTTTTCTATATGCATTGCCATCAATTCAAAGTTATTAAAATGACCTGAAATAAATATCACAGGTTTATTTTCACTTTTAATTTTATCAAGAATTTCTTGACCTTTAATTATTATATTATCACTTAGTTTTGAATTTCTAAAATTTTTCATAAAAACATATTCAGACAATATTCTTCCATAATTTCCCCACATGCCATTTATAATTTTTTTTAAATCTTTATTTTCTATTTTTGGATATGCCTTGATAATATTTTCTTTTATTAAATTTTTTGATCTAAAAAGTGGACCAATATAAGTGAAAATTTTAGAAGATATATTTGAAGCAATTTTAAAACCAAGCATCCTAAACAATACTAATAAAAAGGAAATTGTAATAAATTGTATTAAATATTTTATCAAACTCATATTCTTGATTTTAAAAAGTTAATAAAATTTTTTTCATTTTTAATTTCTANCTTCATTTTTAAAAATTTTATTTGATTACTTTTATCATTTTTTANTTGATTATTGTTTTTAATTCTTAAAAAATCTTTCTCCGTAGTTAAAATTTTCGCTTTAAATGATTTTGCNATTTGTTTTATTTTTTTAATATCTAAATCTGAATANTTATAATGGTCAGGATAAGATAAAAATTTTGTAACATTGAAACCATGGCTATCAAGAGTTTTCTTAAAATTATCCGGAGTTCCAATTCCCGCAAAAGCAACAAACCTATCTTTTTTATTCACNTTTTTTCTTTGACAAGATGATAAGTTGTTTCGAATATTTTTATTTCTTTATTTATTTTTTTAATTCTAGAAATCTTTTTTTTTACATTATTTCCATACCCGTTTAAAAAAACAACATCATACTCTTTTAAACTTGTTATATGTTCCCTTAATGGTCCAGCAGGAATTAAAAAACCATTTCCAACAAAGTTTTGTTTATTAAAACAAACTATTCTTAAATTATAATCTATTGATTTATCTTGAAGACCATCGTCAAAAATAGCTAGATTGAACTTTTTTGTTATTGCCTTTTTTAAAGCATTAAGCCTTCCATTTTTTGCAGATATGTAATGACCTTCTTTTTTTAGTAAAATTTCTTCGTCAATAGACTCATTGTAAAATTTTTTTATAAAGACAGTTTTTCGCCTAAGTTTTTTGAATATTCTGTAAAGCTCTATAGCTAAAGGAGTTTTACCTGTACCACCCACATAAATATTACCAACACAAATAGTCTTTATATGTTTTGATTGGTTATGNTGATTNTGAAGTTTTTTTAGAATGTTGCTAANAATTATAAATATTGTGAAAGGAAATAATAAAATGGACAAAAAACTTAATCTTTCTTTATCCCAAAAGAGTGGTTTTTTAATTTTCATTTTTATTTAATAAAAGACTTTATTTCTTTAAATGTAGAGTTCAATAT
>JGI20159J14440_10003300_pt1 | contig 10488 bp, 10 predicted proteins | sample COG_09_FD_14440 | JGI IMG/M metagenome (IMG submission 14440) | reverse complement strand
GATCTGATACAACAAACATTAGAAGAAGAGTTAACCAAACACGTGGCATTAATTGGTGCATTTAATGAAATTAAAGAAGCCGAACAAGACTTGACAGGTTTGGTCGATGAAGGCCTCACTTGGCGCCTACAACAAGCTTCAATCGCAAAGGCAAAAGCAACTCGAGCAGTTGAAGAAGAGTACTCAGATACTGATGAAAACACATTGGAAATGTCAAAAAATCTACAAAATATGCTAGATAACCAAATTTGGGTAAAAAAAACACGNTAAGCCCATTGCGAATCACCCCATCAATGTGTTGATTCGTGCCAATATCAACTGATTCGCCGAATCAGTTGAGGGATCCATTTAAGGAGCTTCCAATGGCCGCAAAAGACGATAGTTCAAAAAAAGGTGAAGTTAACGAAGGCATGGGCGATATGAGCCAAGCTGCAGTTAAAAAAATGATCGCAGTAGCTCGCGAGCGTGGCTACATAACCTATGACGAGCTTAACGATGTCATGCCACCTGATCAGGTTGCTTCTGAGCAAATCGAAGACGTCATGTCCATGCTTTCTGAAATGGGTATTAATATCATTGAAGCCGATGAAGTTGAAGATGACGGACCAACAGATGTAACTGTTGTAGCTAACGATGCAAAAGAAGTTACTTTAGCCGCGACAGGAAAAGAAACTTTAGACAGAACTGATGACCCTGTACGTATGTATTTGCGTGAAATGGGCTCAGTAGAACTACTGTCCCGTGAAGGCGAAATTGCGATAGCNAAAAGAATTGAAGCTGGTCGCAAAACAATGATTGAAGGTTTATGTGAAAGNCCTTTAACATTNCAAGCAATTACAATCTGGAGAGATGAGCTTTTAGAAGAAGAAATACTTCTTCGAGATGTTATTGATTTAGAAACTACATTTAGTGACACCTTAGACGATGATGAAGATCCAATGGTTGGCCCTCTCTCAGGAGCACCAAAGCCATCTTCTTCACCATCACACGAATTAGATGCTGACGGTAATCGTTTAAATGATGACGAAGACGATGATGAAGATGAAGATGAAGCAGCAAACATATCTTTAGCTGCAATGGAAGAAACGCTCAAGCCAGATGTTTTAGCAACATTAGCAAAAATAGCGAAAGATTATAATAAATTATCGAATATGCAGGATGAAAGAATTTCTGCTACAATTAATGAAGATGATACATTCTCTGATAAATCAGAAAAATCATACCAAAAATTACGAAATAGTCTTGTTGAACAAGTTAATGCTTTGCATTTTCACAATAATCGAATTGATGCTCTTATTGACCAATTATATGGAATAAATAGAAAAATTATGTCTATTGATTCAGGCATGGTTAAAATCGCTGACCAATCTAGAATTAACCGACGCGAATTTGTTGATAAATATCGTGGTCAAGAATTAGACCCAATGTGGTTAGACAAAATTGCTGAAAATGAAGATGGACGTGGCTGGAAAACTTTCATTGAAAAACATCGTGAAAAGGCTGAAGAATTACGAGCTGACATGGCACAAGTAGGCCATTATGTTGGGGTAGATATTCCAGAATTTCGCAGAATTGTTAATCAAGTTCAAAAAGGCGAAAAAGAAGCTCGAAGTGCAAAGAAAGAAATGGTTGAAGCGAATCTGCGCTTAGTTATCTCAATTGCAAAAAAATATACTAATCGTGGATTACAATTCTTGGATTTAATTCAAGAAGGCAATATTGGGCTTATGAAAGCTGTTGATAAATTTGAATACCGTCGTGGGTATAAATTCAGCACTTATGCTACTTGGTGGATCAGACAAGCAATAACTCGTTCTATTGCAGATCAAGCACGAACTATTCGAATTCCGGTTCATATGATAGAAACAATCAATAAACTGGTACGTACAGGTCGCCAAATGCTTCACGAAATTGGACGCGAGCCAACACCTGAAGAGCTAGCTTCAAAACTACAAATGCCTTTAGATAAAGTTCGAAAAGTTATGAAAATAGCAAAAGAACCAATCTCCTTAGAAACACCAATTGGGGATGAGGAAGATTCACAGTTAGGTGATTTCATAGAAGATAAAAACGCTATCCTACCATTGGAGTCAGCTATACAAGGCAACCTAAAAGAAACGACTACTCGTGTATTAGCCTCACTTACTCCTCGTGAAGAACGTGTTTTACGAATGCGCTTTGGTATAGGGATGAATACTGATCATACACTCGAAGAAGTTGGTCAACAATTCAGCGTAACAAGAGAACGTATCCGACAAATAGAAGCCAAGGCTTTACGTAAATTAAAGCATCCTAGTAGAAGTCGCAAACTAAGAAGTTTCCTTGATCAATAATTTAAAGGCGAATTAGCGCCTTTAATATTTTATAGCTTTAACAATAATTTTACTTAAGAGCTCTTGCACAATTTGCATTGGACCCTCGGGGTATGTTCTGTGTCCAATATGCACACCGATATTATCTTCAAAAACAAATATATTATAAGGACAATGTGCAATATTTAATGGGTCTAATTCCATTACTTGTCTGGAAATAGAAGCTGAACAAAATAAGAAAATATCTGCGGCTTTAAAAATTTCCACATTAGTCCCTAGATCTTTCCCTGTTCTTGAAAGCATTTCACCAGTATGACTCACATGATCTATTACGTATCCCTCTCCTAATATTGCATCTTCAACACTAAAAGTCGCGTCATCAAAACTACCTTCATAATTATATAAAACTGCAGTTTGCGCTTTGACTGCACATGTAAAAAACAATGGAATAATACAAAAGGCCAAATAAACGCATGATGAACTCCTCATTTATTATATAGTTAACATTCCAAGTATCTAGTATGTAAGTGTTTATGACTAGATTTATTGCACTTTCTAAGTGATAAAAATTTATCAAATGTTATATTCAATAATATGAATTTAACATTGTTTTATCTTTTTTTTATGTTAACATATCTATGTAATAATTCCAAAGGGACTTCTGAGCTATGGGAACCAAAAAAAAAGCATCTTCACGGCGTGCATTTTTACGCGGCACAGCAGCTGCAATTACAGGTACATTAGCAACTGCAACAACTGCAAGTGAAGCAGATCCATTAATAACAAATGTTCAAGATTGGGCATCTTTTACAGGAGATGGCGTTGATGAAACGCCATATGGCTTGCCAATAGAGTTTGAAAATGACGTCATCAGACGCAATGTATCCTGGTTAACAGCTGGTCCAATTTCATCAATAAATTTTACACCAATACATGCTTTAGAAGGTACCATAACACCACAAGGCTGTGCTTTTGAACGCCATCATTCAGGTGCAATAGAATTACAAAAGAAAGACTATAGGTTAATGATAAATGGGTTAGTAGATAACCCACTTATATTTACTTATGAAGACCTTGAAAGGTTTCCAAGAGAAAATCATGTCTATTTCTGTGAATGCGCTGCCAATACTGGAATGGAATGGGCTGGAGCGCAATTGAATGGAGCGCAATTTACACATGGTATGATACATAATATGGAATATACAGGTGTACCCTTAAGATTATTACTAAATGAAGCCGGACTAAACAAAGCTAAAGATTTGAAAGATAAATGGGTCTATGTTGAGGGCGCAGATGCTTCATCAAATGGTCGATCAATTCCAATGGAAAAAGCGCTTGATGATGTCTTGATTGCCTTCAAAGCAAACGGGGAAGCCCTTAGAAAAGAGCATGGTTATCCAGTACGCCTTGTTGTTCCAGGCTGGGAAGGAAACATGTGGGTCAAATGGATCCGTAGAATAGAAGTATCTGATGTTCCAGTCGAAAGCAGAGAGGAAACTTCAAAATATACAGACGTTTTAGCAAATGGTATCGCACGNAAATGGACTTGGGTAATGGATGCAAAGTCTGTTATTACATCTCCAAGCCCACAAAGCCCAATTAAGCATGGGAATGGTCCTTTGGTAATATCTGGATTAGCTTGGTCCGGTCATGGAAAAATCACAAGAGTTGATATTTCTAAAGATGGTGGAATTTCATGGGAAAAAGCGCGATTAGGCAATCAAAGTGAAAATAAAGCATTAACACGGTTTTACTTAGACACTAATTGGAACGGTGAAGATTGGCTACTCCAAGCACGAGCTATTGATGAAACAGGTTATGTTCAACCAACAAAGCAGCAACTTCGTGAAATTCGTGGTGAGAACTCTGTTTACCATAACAATTGCATTCAAACATGGAATTTAAAAACTTCAGGCGAGGTCGAAAATGTTGAAGTATCTTAGCTTTATTACAATAGGTTTTTTGTTAGCAACACCTATTTATGCTGATGGCAAATATGGTTTAGGAAGAACTGCATTACCTTCTGAAATACAAGCATGGGATATAGATGTCTTACCTGATGGAAGAGGGCTACCGGCTGGAAAAGGTGATGCGATANTAGGTGAAGAAATCTTTGCAAATAAGTGTGCTTCATGTCACGGAGATTTTGCGGAAGGTGTCGGCAACTGGCCAGCACTTGCTGGAGGTTTTGACACACTAGCAGATGAAGATCCGGTTAAAACAGTAGGGTCTTATTGGCCATATCTTTCTACTCTTTGGGATTATATTAATAGATCAATGCCTTTTGGAGGAGCTCAAACCCTTAGCAGTGACGAAGTGTATTCAATTGTTGCTTATATATTATATTCTAATGATTTAATCGAAGACGACTTTGTTTTGAACGATCAAAATTTTTCAGAATTCAACATGTATAATAGTAAAGGCTTTATCGTGGATGATCGCAAAAATAGCGAATATTTAAATTGGTCAAAAGAACCATGTATGGAGAATTGTAAACCATCTTCAAAAATAGTTATGCGAGCGAGTGTAATTGATGTTACTCCAGAGGAGACAGCTACAATACAAGAAACAGAGCAACCTGTGTCAACTTTGGAAAAAGTAGATGTAGTGTCTATTGATCCTGAACTGATAAAAGCTGGCAAGAAAGTATTTAAAAAATGTAAAGCCTGCCATGCGGTTGGTGAAGGCGCTAAGAACAAGTCAGGTCCTCAATTATATAACATAATTGGCCGAAAGATGGGCTCAGCAGATCGATACAAATACTCAAAGGGCTTTAAGCTAGCCTTGGATGAAGGTCGCATCTGGAATGAAGAACTTATGATTGAATTTTTAAGAAAACCAAAAAAATTCATCAAAGGCACAAAAATGTCTTTTGGCGGCTTAAAAAAAGATAAAGATTTAAATGCCATTGTTGCTTATTTGAAAATGCAGGATGAATAGTTTTATTAAATCTAAAGTTTTTTGTTAAAATATTAACATAAATTATTAATAGCATAATCCTTTAAATAGTTATGCTATTGTTGATTATGAGTTTTGTTTTTTAAATAACAAAACTAATTTATGCTCCTGAAACCTTTACTGAAGTATTTGGATCTATGCTAATAAATTCTTGTTTTTTAATCCAACTTTCAGCAACATCCCAAATTGCTGGACCTTCAGTATTCTCATTAACAGAAGCCCATCCCGCAACTTGATAAGATTTATTTGCTTCAACTTTTTCACCAGTTTTCAGAATTGTCATATCTGTAATTCTTGATCCTTGGGGTTTTAATACATCTATTGAATAACCCATACCCCCTACCCTTACCATGTCACCACCTTGTTGGTAATACGGATCAGGATTAAACAAATTGTCTGCTACATCTTCTAAAATTATATGTAAGAACTCACCTGACATTTCAGTGCGATACGCCTCAGGGTAAGACATTGCAGTAGCATTAAATAAATCTTCTCTCGTAATATCTTGACCTGGCAATAAGCTTGGCCCCCAACGAAACCCCGGTGATAGGGCAATGTCAGCCTCACGTTCATCAATTAATGCATTGCACAATAAATCATCCCAAGTACCATTGAAATTACCACGTCTATATAATTCTTGATCCGTGGTCCCTAAAACCTCTTTAAGCTGATTTGCAAATGGAGCTCTTTGTTCATCTATCAATGCTCTTACATATGGATCAGGAGCTATTACATCACTAAAAATTGGAATTAATTTATGAGAAAATCCTTTTACTTCTCCCTCTCTGACATCCAAGTCTAAACGAGTAACAAATTTACCATTTGATCCAGATGCAATTAACATGGTTGAACCAACTAAAACTGGTTCTGGCAGAGCATCGTGAGTATGACCTGTAAGAATGACATCAATTCCATTTACACGGCTAGCCAATTTTCTATCTACATCAAATCCGTTATGAGATAACAAAACTACAAGTTCAGCACCTAGACCCTTAACTTCGTCTACAACTTCAATCATCCGCTCTTCACGAACTCCAAAAGATAGATTTGGAAACATCCATCCAGGATTGGCAATTGGCATGTACGGAAAGGCTTGGCCTATGACAGCAATCTTAACACCACCACGTTCAAACATTTTATAAGGCTCATATGCTGGCTCATCCCATTCATTGTCAAAAATGTTTGCTCCTAAAAATGGGAAATCTAAATTTTCTACAATCTCTGTTACTCGATCAATGCCCAAAGTAAATTCCCAATGAGATGTCATTGCATCAGGTTTTAATGCATTCATAACATTAACCATATCTTGGCCTTGAGTATGATGGGTAGTATAAGATCCTTGCCATGTATCACCACCATCAAGAAGCAATGCATCCGGCCGTTCTGATCGTATTGAGTTTAGAACAGTTGCGACTCGATCTAAACCGCCCATTCTTCCATAAGTTTTAGCTAGTGAACTAAAGTCATTATAAGTAAGTGCATAAGCTTCTGGCGAACCAGGAGTCATATTGAAAAGTTTTAAAAAATCTTTTCCAGTTACATGTGGTGGCAAACCATTTACCGAACCTATGCCTAAATTTATTTCTGGTTCACGAAAGTAGACTGGGTTCAATTGCCCATGAATATCAGTAATATGGATTAGTGTTACATTCCCAGTAGTATTAAATTCTAAAAGTTTATCCTGGGATAAACTTTGCTGAGCTGATGCTCGTGTAAAGCTCCCTGCGCCATAAATGGCAGATGCTGCAACAGTTGCTTGTAAAAAATCACGGCGTGAAATCATCTAAAAATTCCTCATATTCATTATACTGAATGTCTAAAAAGAAATAACCCCACAACAATTTATTGTTGCGGGGTTATAAATTAAATTAAATTTAGTTTCTTACAGATGGGCTTTCGACAGATAAGCCATTTCCACGAGATGCTACATATAACTCTAAAGCACGGAACTCATCAGATCCCTCTTTGAATGGTGTTGCACGAATATTCTTCATACAACCCTTAAAACGAGCATGTACAGAATTCATCTTTGCATTTTTTAAGCGATATGTTGGAAATCCATTGATTTGCCCTTGTGATAAATGATCAGCTCGGATCATATTGCCATAATTATCTTCATGACAATTAGCACAGGACATATCTAACTGACCAACTCGAGTGTAGTAAAGATCTTTACCTAGTTCGTAGGCATTAGCAGCATCTCCATCAACTTTTACATTGATTGCCATTCCACGAGATTGCAATGAGATTAATGAAGTCATTGCTGTCATCTTCCCTTTGGACCACTTCCATGGCTCTGCACCCATTCTCTCAGTACGACAATTATTAACTAATGTTTCCATTGTATCCAATTTGCCAGTTGATGCGTTGTGTCGTGGTAATGATGATTTTAAACCTTTAAATGAAGCAACATCTTCATGACATGACGCACAGGATTTTCCTTCAGATCCATCTACTTTTGCATATAAATCTTCACCTTGCTCTATAAATATAAATGAAGGATTATCAAAATCGTCCATTTGTAGAGCTTGTGTTTCGTTAGTTCTAAAACGCCATCCTGATATCAATTCATCTAATGCACTATCCGCAGGAGCTGCAGCTTTAGTAGATATATCCAATTCGCCATTAATAACTAATTCAGCATCTTCATCAGCAATAGCAACTGATACGATGGTCGACAAAGCAAAAATGCAAGTCAGAGTTCTTGAGAACTTCTTCATTATTTGATCCTCCCTTGTTATCCGCATTAAGCGACAGTGATAGTTTTGGTTTGTTCTACGGTTGAGCCGTCATCATCAGTCCATTGCATAACCAAATCACCAGTAGCTGGTACAGTAAAGCTGAACTGAAAATATGGATTAGTTGAAATTGCTGGTTCAAATTTGGCGGATATAACTTCTTCCCCACCAAAAGTTGCAGTGAATGCATTAATTATTTTTCGTGGAATTAGATTACCATCCCCATCTTTACGACGGCCAGATTCCATTTTGTGATTTACTAATGTTTTTATTGTTACCAATTCTCCTGCTGCTGCAGTTTTTGGTGCTTTTACACGCGCTTTTGCCATGTGATATCTCCTTTTCTGCTAGCCGCCACAGCCGCCTATTGTTACTTTTACTGTCTTTGCTACTTGAGCGAATGAACCGTCTGCCATTTCAGCTAGTGCAATTACATTTTGTGTGCCAGCCAGTCTAATTCTGGTAGAACCTGACGCATCACTTAATTCACCAAAATTAAATGTCCCAACTCCTGGCGTTGGGTTTCCATCAGCTAGTATCATAACACGCTTTGCACCTGATGCAGAAAATTGAATTGGAACAGTATTTCCATTTTCCGCAATTTCTGGTGTTGTTAAACTTATTCCACCCTCAGATACTGCACTTCCACCTGTAAAAGATTTGATTGCAGCCATTGTTTCATCTGATGCTGCAAATGCATTTAAAGGCAAAAGAGTGACTACAAATGATGCTGAGCCTAATGCTAAGGCATTTCTTCGAGTTAAAGACATTCCCTACTCCTCTTTTAATGTTAATATATACGCAACAACATCTTCAATTTGTTGGGCTGATAAAATAGTTTTACCCTCAAATTTCTTTAATGTTCTTACGCCATTTTCAGTACTGTAAAATGCTGGCATTATTGTTCCCTCAAATGTATGCTTTGAGTTCACAACTATTCCTCTCAACTCTTCTTCACTCCATCTAGATCCTGCTCCATTTAATGCAGGCCCAACTTCTCCATGGAAAGATTGAGAAGAGGCGTCATCATTTACATGACAAGCCAAACAGTTACCTAATTTACGGTTGATTGATACTTTTTTGCCAACAACTGGATCACCAGCAACACCAGTCAATGAAGCCATCACTTCTCCGTATTCACTGAATGACACATTACTTGGTGCAGTATCTTCAGCAATAACGGATGTGGATATTAACGTTGCCGATACGGCAATAAAACTGCGAAGCAGCATATGATTTCCTCCCTAATCCCTAAATTCTGAGATCAGGTTAGTCGCATAATGTGAGTCTTGCAAGACAAATTCTATTTTTTGAATTTATTTAGTAAAATGTTCTAACTTATAAATTTGATTTAGATTATTTTTTTTGTTCAGCAAACTTTCTAGCATGATATTTTTGGAAGTGCTCACCACTTTCATATCCTTTTTCTAAAACATAATTTAATAAATTTTTGGTAGTATACTTACCGAAAGCACCAGGCATTGTGATGATTGCATTTTGTGAAGCTGATTTTGTCGTATCAATATTTTCAGGCATAAACATTAAGGTAGGAGTAAAAACTACACCCCAGACTTTTGCAATTTCTTTTTCAGACATCACATTACCGTTAAAATCGATAACTTCATTATCTCCAAATAAATTCATTTGAACAACGAAGTACTCTTCTGAAAGTATTTTATGTATCTCAGCATTAGGAAAAACATCTTCATGCATCTTTGTGCAGTAAATGCATCCTCTTTGTTCAAACATTATTAACAATCGCTTACCTTCAGATCTTGCTTCATCAAAATCTTCAACCATATCGTTAAATGTAAACCTTAACCAATCAGGCTTGTGCAAACCATCATCACCTATAGGTGCAGCATTCGCAGGGCTTAAAAAGATATAGACTAAGAATATCATAATTTTTTTCATTGAAATCTCCTATCCTATTGACGAAAACCAGGGTGCATACTTTATCATCAAATTTGCTAAATAATTTATGCTGTTTGAAGCGATTAATAAACCAAATACAATTAACATCGCACCCATAACTTTTTCAACATATTGAATATAATAGCGTTTACGATGCATCCATCGTAAAAAAGGTTTAGCAAAAATTGCTGTAATTACAAAAGGCAGCGTCATGGAAAGGCCATAAGTCAACAATAAGATGGTTCCATAATAAACATCACCCATTCCACCAGCAATCACCAGTATTGAAGCCAAAGCTGGGCCAACACATGGGGTCCAGCCAAAACCAAATGCTAACCCCATAACATAGGAACCCAACCAAGTTGATGAGTTTGCTTTGGTTTCTACTTTAGATTCTCTATAAAACAATCCAACGCGGATAATACCTAAAAAATGGAGCCCAAAAGCAATTAAAAAAGCAGCAGCAAGATAAGATAATTCTTGCTTCCAAAGTCTAAGGAATTGCCCCAAAAATGAAGCACCCAAGCCTAATAAAACAAAAATTGTAGTTGTTCCTAATGCAAATA
>JGI20159J14440_10003297_pt1 | contig 10496 bp, 10 predicted proteins | sample COG_09_FD_14440 | JGI IMG/M metagenome (IMG submission 14440) | reverse complement strand
TTAGAACCCGCTTCAGATGCGACCATTACACCTAGCTCGTTGTAAATCTCGTAAGAATTTTCGTCATCCCAATTTCCTGGTGAGTATATAACATTTATTACATCTCCAGAATCTACAGAAATATCGAAATATTCAGGACCAGAACCTGTTTGTAAAGTAACTGTTTGTGTAATAGAGTAATTAACTTCTATATCTAAATAGCCTCCATTCCAACCATCGCCATAACTATCAAGTAACGCAATTTGAAAAATACCACAACTACCTGGAATGGTTAAGGCATTGGTAGTAAAAGTATAAGGACCAGACCAAGAACTAACATCGTTTGCTCCACAGACTTCTTGTACATAAAAATCATAATCTGTGCCAGGGCTTAAAGAAGTCATAGAATAAGAATTGGAATTTATGTTATTAATCATAGTTCCTGAACTTGGTGAAAAACCACTTATTCCCCACTCTAAATTCCAAGAATTACCTCCACTTCCACCTGAAACCCAAGACAAATCTGCATTACTTGTAGAAATAGCAGAAGCATATAAACTTATAGGAGAACTACAAGAAACACAAGCTTGTATTCCATATGTACTCATTGGTCCATTATTAATTGGTTGGATATTGGTTTGATTCACAATAATATTTCCAGATTGGTCATAAATAGTATAAGAATTTTCTTCTGGCCATTGGTCAGGATAATATACAACATCTAGTATATCACCAGAATCTATTGGAATAGGTGTGCTTTCAGGACCAAAACCATTTTGAATTGTAACATTAGAATCTATAATAGTTCCATTTAAAATTATTTCTAAATATCCACCATTCCATCCATCTCCATAAGAATCGTAAAGTTCTACTAAATAAGCACCACAAGTTCCGGGGATAACCAAAGTTGTAAAAGTAAATGGTCCAGACCAAATGGAGTTGCTATTTGCTCCACACACCGCTTGAATATAAAAGTCATAAGTTGTATATGGATTTAGACTAGTTAAGGAATAATTGTTACTATTAAGCCCATTTATTGAATTTCCAACTCCATTTACAGGATGAGAATTTATGTGACTAGTATCCCAATGTAAATTCCATATTGTATCGGTTGCTGAAGGGGTCCAGGAAAGGTTTGCAGAATTAGTAGTTAAACCACTGGCATTTAAAGAAAAAGGATTTAGACAAGAAACTGTACTAGGACATGTAGAATTTGAAGTATGAAGTAAATTGTCCAAATCACTTGGCGCAGGACCATATATAAGTGTATCACCAATAGGAGATAAAATAGCAAATGTAATTTCACTATCCCAATTTCCAGAATGGAAAATAAAATCCATTGTAGCTCCAGTAAATGAATAAACAGAATCTAATGTGTAGGAAATATCACAGTCAAAGTCTCCAACATGTATACCATTCATGGTTACTTCTAAAAAAGCGCCATTCCATCCATCTCCATAGCTATCGTACATGTGCAATTGGTAATAGCATTGAGCGTTAAATGAATTAATATAAAAAATAATAAAACCTAGAAATAAGTTTTTTAGTGTCATCCTCTAATTTATGAAATAAATCTTAAAAAAATTCTTTATTAAGAATTGAGCTACAGCTTAAATTTACTTTTTAATCAGCTTAAAGAATTTATAATTGCTAGGTGATTTAACTTTAAGGATATAAATCCCGTTTGGCCAGGAGATATTTTCTATACTTGAAGAACTCATAGAATGGTAAATTAGACGACCATAAGAATCAAAAACTTCAATAGATTCAATGGATTTCCCTTCAATATTTAATCGATCAATAAATGGGTTAGGGAAAACCCCAATAGATTTACCATTGTAAATAGTATTACTTGTTAAATTCTGACCGCAAGAGTTACTGAATATGACATTAAACTTAAATCTGTCTTTGGAAGGAATACTGGAAGAGTTAATACTATTTGGAACTCCAACACTTCCCCATTGATCTAAGGGAATAAATTCTGGCAAACTACTGTAAGCATAAGATAAATCAGAAAGCGAATCGGTTCCCAAAGGATCAATATCTCCTAAATTATTATTGCCATAGACAAGATGATTAGAACCTTGTATAAAATAGGTCAAACTACTAAATGGCGCAGGTAAAGAATCGTTGGTGATCTCATTACCTATAAAGTGTTGACTTGGTGAGGAGGTGTCACTAAAAAATATACCATATCCATTTGCTCTATTTCTAAAAAAAGTATTGTGTGGCCCATTTGCACCATGTGAATTGTCAATCACTATATTACCTACTTCATTACCTTCCAATAAATTGGCGTAGGGCCAGTTTCCATGAAGAACAATTTCTCCAGTTGAATTAGATGGAAAGAAGGTTCCAGTCCAAAAAGGATCTATCGAATAATTATAGGCGAAAATATTTCCGTTGGCACCAGCCTGTAGTATCATAGAGTGTCTAAGGTGGTCAAAAATATTGTCCTCAACAAAACATTCATTGGTAGTAAAATGAAGCATAACTCCATAAGCTTTACCCCCACTTCCATAAGAATGTGCATCGTGGAAATAACTTTTAGAAATTGACAAATTGGAACTGTATTCTGCATCGATATGTGCAAAATTACATTTGTCGGACTCAATACCAGAAACCCAACAATTACCAGCTCTACTAAACTTGATGTTACTAGTTTGAGATGAAGAAACATCTTCTCTTATTATTTTCAAACATTCTACACCTACATTCTCTTTGAGTTGAATTTTTTTAATAAAAGGTTGATCACTGAGATTATAATTCATTCTAAGATTGGAATTAAAAACCAACTTATTATTGGTTACCTGATTTATTTTAACAATTTGACCAACTGTATTAAGCGCCCAACTACTAGTAATTAAAGAAGCATCGTCACGAATAATTCTAACCCAATCTCCAGGTATAAACATGGACGGATTAAATACAAATAAAGCATTGCTATCCTTGAAAGCATTTTGTGATAAATGAGAAGTATCGCTATTTACAGAACCAATAACTTCAATAGCATGTCCAGAACCATTTAAATTAAATTTTAAAATTGTACTATCTGCACCATTGCCCTTTAAAACTATATTTCCTGGCAAACTTATAGTTTGGTTAAATAAATAAGAACCAGAAGGGAAATTTAGGATTACACCCGCTGCACTTCCAGATGAAAAAGTAGTAATAATAGAAGATAATAAACTATCATTTGAAATCGTTCCCGAAGAATTAAATCCATAGTTGGATAAATCTATATTATTAAAATTAGAAGTAGAAGTGTCCAGAAGACCAAAATATTCCCATTGATAATCTCTGTCATTTGGGATAATTTGGGAATAAGAAAAAAATGAAATAAGAAAAAATAAAGAGAAACTACAGACTTTTAAAATCATAAACAACGATCTATTTGGTAAGGATGCTTCGTAAATTTTTCAACTCTTTATTTGCTTTTTGTTTGCTATAAAATTTATTGGACAATTTAGTTCCAGTTTTTTTATTTTTCAATGTGTAAAATGTGGTGTCACTATTAACTCCTTTAACTATCGTCCAATATTTAGGATTATTTTCCACACTAAATCTTGATGCTTTTTTCTTTATTGGTTTAACTTTTAAATCTTCATTCTCTAGGTCTAAATTGGAATTGTCAATCTCTATTATGGAATCGCTTGCAACAATGGAATCATTAGTTGAAATTTCCTCTGCTATGTCCACATCGAAAGTTTGCTTCTTTTCTGCTGGTTTATTGTTAATAAGATAAAATGCAGCAGCTCCTGAAATTAGAATCAAGACAATAAATAAAAAAATATTTTTTTTATTGCTTTTGGGGTTGATTTCTTTTGAAGGTTGTTTTTTTTCCTCAGTCATAATTTCAAATATCCGTTAAATAACTAAAAGTATTTAATCTATTAGCTTCTTGTTTTCAACGTGACGTTGTGTATCTCGTTTTGTTTTTTTATTAATGTTGTTAATTAATGCTTTTTCCAAATCAATTCCTGTCTGGTTTGCCAAGCATATTACTACAAAAAGCACATCCGCTAACTCATCTGCTAAATCTAAATTTCCATCTGAGCTTTTTTCACTTTGCTCACCAAACTTTCTAGAAATAATTCTAGCAACTTCTCCTACCTCTTCTGTTAAAATNGCCATATTGGTTAATTCACTNAAATATCTAACACCATAAGTTTTTATCCAATTATCTACNATTTGCTGGGCCTTATTCATTGTGATTTCTTCCATTTTATTCTTTTTTCTTACTGTCTATTGTTATTGTAACTGGGCCATTATTAACCAACGAAACGTCCATATTAGCTCCAAACTTTCCAGTTGAAATTTTTCGTTTTAAAACAGTTTCAAATTCACTTATTGTTAGATCATACATTAGCTTCGCTTTTTGGGAATCAGCTGCTTTAATATAAGAAGGACGATTTCCTTTTTTTACCGAAGCATGTAAAGTAAATTGACTAATTAATAAAATTTCTCCATTTACGTCTAAGAGTGAAAAATTCAGTCTATTTTCAGAATCGTCAAAAATTCTCATTTTAATTATTTTTTGAACCATCCAAGAAATATCATCCTTACTATCTGAGGGTTCGTATCCAGCTAAAACCATCAAACCATTGTTAATTTCCCCAACCAATTGGTTATTGACTTTAACAGATGCGTTTTTAACTTTTTGAACAACTACTCTCACAAATAATTGTTTTTTCTGTAATTAGAATCTTTGTCTTCCTTATACATTGCCAAGTAACTTTGGTGTCTTGTTATAGAAAAATTATTTTTACTTAACTGATTTAGAACTTCACAACCTGGCTCATTAATGTGTTTACAGTTATGGAATTTACAATCTTGTAACAATTGCAACATTTCAGGGAAAAATCTAGATAACTCGGATTTGTCAAAATCTACCAATCCGAAACCTTTAATTCCAGGTGTATCTATAATTTGTGTTTTTTCATTAAAATCAAACATTTCAGCAAAAGTAGTAGTGTGTTTTCCTGTGTTGTGGGTTGCAGAAATTTCTCCAGTTTTTAAATGTAAATCTGGGATTATCTTATTAATAAGAGTGGATTTTCCTGCGCCACTATTTCCAGAAACAAGTACGGTTTTATTTTGAATCTTTTCTACAAATGTATCCATTGATAAATTTTCTAAAACAGACATTCTCATGGTTTCGTATCCAGCTTTATTATAAGAATTTTCAAATAATTCTAGTTTTTCAATTGCTTTTTTATCGTAAATCTCCACCTTATTAAAAACTATTAAAAGTGGAATATTATAAGCTTGGGCCGTTACTGTAAATCTATCAATAAATCCAGGAGAAGTTATGGGGTTTACAACTGTTACTAGCAAAACTGCCAAATCTAAATTGGAGGCAATAATATGTGCTTCTTTGGAAAGGTTAACAGATTTTCTAATGATGTAATTTTTTCTTTGATGTATGTTTTTAATTACTGCTTCATTATTTTCATTAATTAATAGATCTACCTCGTCCCCAACTGAAACAGGATTAGTAGTTTTAATAGATAAATTTCTAAATTTGCCTTGGATTCTAGCTTTTATAAAACTACCTGTATCTAATTTTACATCGTACCAACTACCTGTAGATCTATATACCTTACCTTTTTGCATTGCATAAATTTACAATAGAATGAATTCCAATTCATAAAATTTAGATATTTCTGTTGTTAAGCGTTATTTTAGCACAAGAATTTCACAAAATGAGCATAGAAGTACAAAAATTAAGCAAATATTACCAAGAACAATTGGCTATTGAAGAAGTTAGTTTTAAAGTCAATTCAGGAGAAATAGTTGGATTTTTAGGTCCTAACGGAGCTGGTAAGTCTACTACTATGAAAATTATTTCTTGTTTTATCAAGCCTTCTTCTGGAAATGTTCTTGTAGACGGAGTCTCTATTCACGAAAATGAAATAGCAGTTAAAACCAAAATTGGTTATTTACCTGAAAACAACCCATTGTATGAAGACATGTACGTAAGAGAATCTATTGCTTTTATAGCGCAAATTCACAAAGTAGAAGATGTAAAAAATTCTGTAGCGGAAGTAATAGAAAAAGTTGGTTTGTCTAAAGAAGCGCATAAAAAAATAGGACAGCTTTCTAAAGGTTACCAGCAAAGAGTAGGGATTGCTCAGGCAATAGTACACGATCCAGAAGTTTTAATTTTAGACGAACCTACTAGTGGTTTAGATCCTAACCAGTTGGAAGATATTAGAGGTTTAATTAAAGAATTAGGAAGAAATAAAACCGTAATGCTATCTACCCACATTATGCAAGAAGTGGAGTCTATTTGCGATCGTATTGTGGTAATCAACAATGGGAAAATTGTCGCAGATAGAAATCTTGAAAAAACAGAAACTCCAACAAACAATCTAAAAGAGCAATTAGTTTTAGTAGAATTTGAAAATGAAATAGATGGCAATCATCTAAAAAAATATTTTCCTAAAACTAAAATTGAAAAAAAGGATAAAAAATGGCTGTTTCAATATAGTGGCAAGAAAGATTTAAGAAAATTAATTTCTAAATATGCTCAGGACAACGAAATATTAATTTTAGAAATAAAACAACACACTGATACTCTTGAAGATTTATTTAAAAAACTAACTAAATAACTTTATTTAAAAATAGATTTTTTTACATTTGTTAGGTTAACTAGTGGAATGATTTGAATGCTTGCAACCACCAAAAAAAGCTAAAAAGAACTTAAGTGTTCAATCTTCCTAAAACTTATTAAAACTATGGCATATTTATTTACTTCTGAATCTGTTTCCGAAGGACATCCTGACAAAGTAGCTGATCAAATATCTGACGCTCTTATTGATAATTTCTTAGCGTTTGATTCCTCCTCCAAGGTTGCTTGCGAGACACTAGTTACTACTGGACAAGTTGTTTTAGCTGGCGAGGTAAAGTCCAAAGCATATTTAGATGTTCAGAAAATAGCAAGAGAGGTAATTAATAAAATTGGCTACACCAAAAGCGAGTATATGTTTGATGGTAATTCTTGTGGAGTATTTTCTGCTATTCACGAGCAATCTCCAGATATAAATCAGGGTGTGGAAAGAACCAATGAAGAAGACCAAGGTGCTGGAGATCAAGGAATGATGTTTGGTTATGCAACCAACGAGACAGAAAACTTTATGCCATTACCTTTAGAAATTTCTCATTTACTTTTAAGAGAGTTGGCTGCTTTAAGAAAAGAGGGCAAAGAGATGACCTACTTGAGGCCAGATTCTAAGTCTCAGGTTACTATCGAATACGACGATCAAAACAATCCCGTAAAAATAGATGCTATTGTTGTTTCTACCCAACACGATGATTTCGACTCTGAGGCAAATATGCTTAGCAAAATAAAACAAGACGTTATAAATATCTTAGTTCCAAGAGTTAAAAACTTGCTTCCCTCCAATATTCAAAATCTTTTTAACGAAAATATAAATTACCATGTAAATCCAACTGGAATTTTTGTGATTGGTGGACCACATGGAGATACTGGACTTACTGGAAGAAAAATAATAGTCGATACTTATGGTGGAAAAGGCGCGCATGGAGGTGGAGCGTTTTCAGGAAAAGATCCAAGTAAAGTAGACCGATCTGCAGCCTATGCAACTAGACATATTGCAAAAAATTTGGTTGCTGCTGGAGTTGCCCAAGAAGTTTTGGTACAAGTTGCTTATGCAATAGGAGTTGCTGAACCTGTTGGTCTTTACGTAAATACTTATGGAACTAGTAAAGTAAATTTAAACGATGGTCAAATTGCTGAAAAATTAAATGAAATTTTTGACATGCGTCCTTATGCTATTGAACAAAGATTTAACTTAAGAAGTCCTATTTATTCTGAAACTGCAGCCTATGGGCATATGGGAAGAAATCCTGAAAAAATTAATAAAGAATTCACTGCTGCTGACGGTAGTAAAATTAATGTTGAGGTTGAACTTTTTCCTTGGGAAAAATTAGATTACGTAGAAAAAATTAAATCTAGTTTTGGTCACTAGGATTTATTTTATTTCTTTTTGAAAACAACTCTTATTGGAACTCCTTTCAAATTGAAAACCTTTCTTAGTTGGTTCTCTAAATATCTTTTATAAGGATCTTTCACATACTGTGGCAAATTACAAAAGAATGCAAATACTGGAGAATGAGTAGGAAGCTGTGTCACATATTTGATTTTAACATACTTTCCCTTTAAAGCTGGAGGTGGGTTTTTCTCAATTGCTGCTAGCATTACTTCATTTAGTTTAGAGGTTGGAATCTTTTGCTTTCTGTTGTCAAATACTTCCATTGCAGCTTCCAGTGCTTTATGAATTCTTTGTTTATTTAATGCCGAAATAAATAATATTGGTATATCTGTAAAGGGAGCTATTTTAGACAAAATATTTTCCTCATACTCTTTTAGAGTAGAGGTTTCTTTTTCTATAGAGTCCCATTTATTAATTAGTAATACAACACCCTTTTTATTTTTTTCAATAACGGAAAAGATACTAAGATCTTGTTTTTGAACTCCTTCATTGGCGTCTATCATAAATAAACAAACATCACAGTCTTCAATTGCTCTAATTGCCCGCATCACTGAATAAAACTCAATGTCTTCATGTACTTTACTTTTTTTACGAATTCCAGCAGTATCTACTAGCGTAAGGTCAAAACCATAAGAATTAAAGTGAGTATCAACAGCATCTCTAGTAGTTCCGGAAATATCAGTAACAATATTTCTATCTTCTCCTAAAAGTGCGTTGGTAAGAGAAGATTTACCAACATTGGGTTTGCCAACAATAGCAATTCTAGGAATTTCATTTTTTGGACTTCTTTATCGTTGTACAATTGTTCTGCTAAATGGTCTAGCATATCGCCTGTACCAGAACCATTAATAGCACTAATTCCAAAAACATGTTCCAATCCAAATTGATAAAATTCAAAAGTACTGCTGATTCTTTCGTTGTTATCCACTTTATTAGCAACTACGATAATTGGTTTTTTAGAACTTCTTAAAATTTTAGCAACCGACTCATCTAAATCGGTAATTCCAGTTTCTACATCGACTACAAAAATAATAACCGTTGCCTCATCAATGGCTATTTTTACTTGTCTTCTAATTTCTCCTTCAAAAATATCGTCCGATCCGGATACATATCCACCAGTATCAATTACCGAAAACTGCTTCCCATTCCACTCAGATTTTCCGTAGTGTCGGTCTCTAGTTACTCCACTAACTTCTTTAACGATTGCTCTTCTGCCGCCAATTAATTTGTTGAATAAAGTTGATTTCCCAACATTTGGTCTTCCTACTATGGCTACTATATTACTCAATACCCGTATTTTTTTAGTTTTCCTTCTTTATCTCTCCAATCTTTGTCCACTTTTACATAGAGCTCCAAATATACCTTTTTAGAGATGAAAGCTTCTATATCTAGCCTAGCATCTGTTCCAAGTTTTTTTATTTTCTTTCCTTGGTGTCCAATTACAATAGATTTCTGACTAGTTCTAGAGACCATAATATTGGCTCTTATTCTAACTATTTTTTCTTCGTCTTTGTATTCCTCCACTACTACTTCACAGGAATAAGGCACTTCTTTTTGATAAATTAAAAGAATTTTTTCTCTAATAATTTCAGAAACAAAGAATCGCATGCTCTTATTGGTTAACTGGTCTTTGTCAAAATAGGGAGGATTTTCTGGCAACCATTCTAAAATTTTTGGCAAAATAAATTGAATACTCATTTTATGTAGGGCAGATATAGGTAGAATTTCTGCTGTAGGTAATTTTATTTTCCATTCATTAACTAATTTTTCAAGAGACTTTTGTTCTGAATTATCTATTTTATTTAAAAGAAGCAAAATTGGAACACTGAGTTTGTTTATCTGTGCAAGTCTCTCTTCCATTTTATTAGGATCTTCATATATATCTGTTACCATGAGAATAACATCAGCATCCTTAAGTGCTTCTGAAACAAATTTCATCATGTTTTCATGAAGTCTGTAATGTGGATCTATTATTCCAGGAGTATCAGAAAAAACTATTTGATAGTCCTCTTCATTCACCATTCCCATTATTCGGTGACGAGTTGTTTGCATTTTAGAAGTAATTATAGATAGCTTTTCCCCTACCAATTGGTTCATGAGGGTTGATTTCCCAACATTGGGACTACCAATAATATTTACAAAACCAGATTTATGTGACATTTTACAGAGATTAGTTTGCAATAATAGAAACAAAAATTAACTTTGTCATGCGGGGTGGAGCAGTTGGTAGCTCGTTGGGCTCATAACCCAAAGGTCGTAAGTTCGAGTCTTACCCCCGCAACTAAAACAATAAAACGGTTATATTTTTATAAAGTATAGCCGTTTTTTTATATTTGAGCATGTCAAAAAGAATTTTTTATCCTCTTTTTTTGTTATTAATTCCTTTAATTGGAATGACTATTACTGATGAAATTAACTGGAGTCCATTTGATTTCATTATTATGGGTTCTCTACTAATTTTCCTTAGTATTGGAATTAATTTTGTGAGTAATCGTACAA
>JGI20159J14440_10003292_pt1 | contig 10502 bp, 8 predicted proteins | sample COG_09_FD_14440 | JGI IMG/M metagenome (IMG submission 14440) | reverse complement strand
CAACAGTATCCAAGTGACTAACAGCCCCTCCCCCTGTTTGCAGTGGCAATGTTTTTGACCTGCAAGGGATTCAAACGTTGGGCTACCTGCGCACTCTCCGTCAAAGCACAGCACCAGTTAACGACCACCCAAAACAATCAAACTTGTAGTCTGTACGTAGTCTGGAAAAGACAAAAGCCCCCAGTTTTAACACTGGAGGCTCGTAAGTCGTTGAATTAAATGGTGGGACGTCACGGACTTGAACCGTGGACCAAAGGATTATGAGTCCTCTGCTCTAACCAACTGAGCTAACGTCCCAATCCAAGCGACAGATTGTAGCGCGCCTAGCAAGTATGATCCCCGCCATGGAAATGAAACCCAAAACCCTCGGCTGGATCGCCGCCGCGATCACCGTGACGATTTGGACGTCCTTCATAGTCATTGCACGCGCCTCGGCGGCCTACAACCTCAACCCACTGGATATTGTCTTTCTGCGCTTCTTTGGTGCGGCCGTCGTCTTGCTGCCCTGGGTGCTGTTCAGCGCCCGTAAGCCCTCGCAAACGCCTCGTTCATTCTTTGGCTTGTCCCCGCTACCCTGGACCACGACGGCGGTCACGGGCATCTTGGGCGGTGTTTTGTATGCGTCACTCACCTACAGCGGCTTCTTCTTTGCACCGGCGGCGCACGCGTCCGTGCTATTGCCTGGCTCCCTGCCACTGTGGACTGCCGTGCTGACTGTGTTTGTGCTGAAAGATCATATTTCGCGCTCTCGCACCATTGGTCTTTTTTGTATTTTTGGCGGCGGCTTATTGGTTGGGGGAGCAAGTCTGCTTGCCGCCTTCGATGGCGGTGACATCTGGAAGGGTGACTTGCTGTTTATTTCAGCGTCCGCGTGCTGGTCGGGTTACGCCGTTTTTGTCCGTCGCAAGGGCCTCGGCGCCATCGACGCCACGGTCTCCTTAACGGTATTTTCAGTCTTCACGTTTTTACCCATTTATGCCGCGCTGGCGTGGGGTGGGATCGTGAGTAGCCGCTTGGCAACCGCCCCGGTTGGTGAGCTGGTGTTTCAAGCACTGTATCAAGGCGGTGGCACCGTGGTGGTTGCCGGTGTTTGTTTCAATCTGATGGTGAGGTACTTTGACCCCGTTCGCACGACCATGCTGACATCGGTTGTTCCCGGCCTATCGGCTCTTGGTGCGGTTATCTTTTTAGATGAGCCGCTTTACCTGAACCTGATTCTCGGCTTGGCGCTGGTGACTACCGGTATTTTGATTGGCGCGCGAAAAGCCTAGCCCTAGCCTGCCCTCCCCGCGTGGGGGCTTTACTTCCCTTGGCTGAGCGCCAAACCGACCATTTTTGAGGTGATGTCCACCACCTGAATCATGCGCTCGTAGGGCATGCGCTGGGGGCCAATAACACCCAAGGTTCCTAAGACTTGGCCGTTCACTTCGTAGGTGGCGCTGACCACCGACACGTCTTGATAAGGAACGCGGTCGCTCTCGCCACCAATAAAGATGCGCACGCCGTCGGCACGGTCCGACACGTCTAGCAGCTGCATCAGTTGCGCCTTTTGTTCGAAGAGGTCATACATACGTCGTAGGTTGTTCAGGTCAGCAGAAAACTCGCTGACCGAGAGCAAATTACGCTCGCCAGAGATAACCACATCGCCCTCCTCCTCGGCAGGGTCGTTGCCTGCGGCGACGGCTGCTTGCATGAGCTCACCAATTTCGCGGCGTAAGGAGTCCACTTCGCTGCGCAGGCGCACCCGAACTTCGTTCATAGTGAGCCCGGCGTAGTTGGCATTCAGAAAATTGGCCGCCTCTATCAACTCGCTCTGGGTGTACACGACCGGCGTGTGAATCACGCGATTTTGTACATCACCATCTGGCGACACAATAATAATGAGCACCCGGCGCTCAGACAGCGCCAGAAACTCAACGTGCCTAAAGATCGAATTACGCTTGGGGACCACGACCACACCCACAAACTGCGACAAACTCGACAACATCTGCGCGGCGCTATTGATGATTTTTAGTGGCTGGTCCGGGCTAAGCTCCTTGGGCAGCGTTAGCGACATGCCGGCCGTGTCGGGGCTCATCGTGAGCATGGTGTCTACAAATAGACGGTAGCCTTTGGATGTGGGGATGCGCCCAGAGGAGGTGTGTGGGCTGGTGACCAGCCCCAGCTCCTCCAAATCACTCATCACATTGCGAATTGTCGCGGGCGATAAATCAAGGTCATTGGCCTTGGAGAGCGTGCGTGATCCCACCGGCTGACCGTCCGCAATGTAACGCTCAACCAACGCCTTCAGCAACAATTTTGACCGCTCATCTAACATCAGGTTATTGTACGAATACCGCTCCGGGCTATGTTGTAATTTACAGACCATGAATCCAAGCTCAACCGTTGCCACTGCAGGCGGCAAAACTGACCTTCCCAAGCGTTTCCACCATGTGGGGATTGTCGGGAAGTTTCAGACCGCTGGCTCACACGAAGATATTTTTAATCTGGCTACTTTTTTAGTGAGCTTGGGGATCGACGTCAGTTTAGAACGAGAAACGGCGTTAAACACCGGCATTACAGATTTTTCCACTATCGACGTGGATGTCATCGGTAAACAATGCGATCTGGCCGTGGTGGTTGGAGGTGATGGCACGCTGTTGGGCGTTGGGCGCCGCCTGGCCAAGCACGGTGTGCCCATGATCGGCGTCAATCAGGGGCGCGTGGGCTTTATTACCGACATCGCACTCACCGACTACCGAGAGGTGCTCCCCCCATGCTGTCCGGCGCTTACGAGCACGAGGTCCGCGGCATGATGCAAGCACAGGTTTGGCGCGACAACCACTGCGTATTTGAAGCCAGCGCGCTCAACGACGTGGTCGTCAACCGCGGCAGTACGACGGGCATGATCGAGTTACGCATAGAGGTGAATGGTCACTTCGTTGCCAACCAACGTTCGGATGGCCTGATCATTGCGTCACCCACGGGCTCCACCGCGTACGCGATGTCGGTGGGTGGCCCGATTGTTCACCCCAGCGTCGCCGGCTGGGTGGTGGCGCCGATTGCGCCGCACACCTTATCCAACCGGCCTATCGTGTTGCCTTTTGAGTGCGAGGTAAGCGTTGAGCTTGTGCGCGGACTGGAGGCCAATGTCAATTTCGATATGCAGTCGCTCACCAGTCTCATCAAAGGGGATCGAATTAAAGTGTGTGCGGCCGAGCAAGGTCTTAGACTCCTGCATCCACAAGGCTGGAGTTACTTTGATACGCTTCGAAAAAAACTGCATTGGAATGAAGGCAATCCCTAGCCCCTTGCGTGCCTGCAACATCAAGCCTCACCCTCTCATCGCCTTGCCTGTCATCAACAACCCACCGTCTTACCGCCCCAAATGAGCCTTCGTCGTATTTCGTTGAAAGACTTCGTCATCGTCGAGGCATTGGATGTTGACCTCTGCGATGGCTTCACCGCCCTAACCGGCGAGACCGGCGCGGGGAAATCGATTTTGATCGATGCCGTGCAAATTGCCCTGGGTCAACGCGCGGAGGCCTCGGTGATTCGTCACGGTGCCACTCGCTGCGAGATAACGATTGAGCTGAGCAGCACGCCCGCGCTGGCCGACTGGCTGACCCGCAATGGGTTTGACGATGCCAGCGGATCGACGATGCCCGCCGAACTGACGCCGGCGCTGATGCTGAGGCGTCAAATCGACAACCAAGGGAGGAGCAAAGCATGGATAAACGGCTCCCCCGCGACCATGACGCAATTGCGAGAAGTTGGTGATGCGCTTGTTGACATTCACGGCCAGCACGCTTGGCAAAGCCTGAGCCGACCGGCCTCGCAGCGCGAACTACTCGATGGTTATGGCGGCATTGACACGGCACGGCTCAACGGGCTTTGGCAAGCGTGGCGTGACAGTGAGGCCAAGCTTGCGCGCGCACGTGATCGTCAGGCCAGTCTGGCGCAGGACACGGAACGCCTGACTTGGCAGATTGGTGAACTCGCCAAGCTCGCGCCTCAGCCAGATGAGTGGCAGACCCTTAACGCAGACCACAACCGCATGTCGCATGCGCAAGCCCTCATGGACGCGGCGCAAGTGAGCGCACAGGCCATAGATGATGATGAGACCAATGCCAGTGGGTTGATTCACATAGCGGCAACGGCGTTGGAAAAGCACACCCACATCGAACCCCAATTTGTCCCTGTGGCTGATTTGTTGCGACAAGCACAAGCCCTCATTGAAGATGCCGCACACAGTCTGCATTTGTACGGACGCCATACCGACCTAGACCCTGCCGGCTTCCAAGCCCTTGATGACCGTGTGGCCTTGTGGCTATCGCACGCGCGCCGACTCAAGTGCGCACCCGAAGAGCTACCAGAGCGCCTGTTGGCTTGGGAAGCCGAGTTGGCCGCCCTGAACGACGCAAGCGATCTGGCGACACTCGCACAACAGGTTTCGGATTGCCTCGATGCCCTGCTAAAAGAAGCAAAGGTCATTCGCAAGAAACGCACCGTGGCCGGCGCAAAGCTGTCCAGCGAGATCACCGCAGCCATGCAGACTTTGGGCATGGATGGCGGCCGTTTTGAGGTGGCGATGCAGGCCTTGGACACACCCCAACAGCACGGAATTGACGACTTGTCATTCTTGGTTGCAGGCCACCCCGGCACGCCGCCCCGCCCCGTAAACAAGGTGGCATCAGGGGGTGAGTTATCGCGCATTGCATTAGCGATAGCGGTCTGCACCAGCCGCTTGGGGACGGCACCCACGCTGATTTTTGATGAAGTGGACGCCGGCATTGGCGGGCAAGTTGCGCAAACAGTGGGGCAACTCATGCGCCAACTTGGTATGGATAGGCAGGTGTTGGCGGTGACACACTTGGCGCAAGTTGCTGCCAGTGCAGACCAACATTGGGTTGTGAAAAAAGCGCGGGCCTCGGACAAGACCGTGAGTGAGGTCGAGGCGGTTAGCGCAGACGCGCGAACCGTGGAGATCGCGCGTATGCTGGGGGGAGATATCCACTCAAAAACCTCACTGGCGCACGCCACTGAGATGCTGGCTCAAGCGAGTGCCCGATGACCCAAACCACGCAAACAACTACGACCACGCCAAACGACACCTCGACACGCGACGCCCTTGAGGTAGTCGTGTTGACGGGGGTCTCGGGCTCAGGTAAGTCGGTAGCGCTTGCGGCACTCGAAGACGCGGGCTATTTCTGCGTCGACAACCTCCCGCCCGAGTTGTTAATGGACTTAGTGGCTTTAGAGAGAAAAAACAAAGCCCGCAAAGTAGCGGTTGCTATGGATGCACGCAGCGCCACGGGCCTCCCCGCGCTGCCCGAGCATCTTGCGCAACTCAAGGCGCAAGGGGTGACGCTGGTAACCATTTACTTAGAGGCGACGACCGATGTGTTGGTCCGGCGCTTCTCCGAGACCCGCCGTGCACATCCGTTACTGACAGACGCCTCGGGCGACAACGCGCAAAGCGTGCTGGTGGAGGCCATTCAACTTGAGCGCGAGTTGCTGAGCGACTTACGAGACCAAGCACACATCATCGACACCAGCCAAAATTCGGCTGCTGGCTTGCGCACGCAGATCAAGACATTCCTAGCCAATGGCGTCCCGTCTTCGGGCTTGGGCTTGGGCTTGGGCTTACGTTTGCAATTCGAGTCATTTGCGTTCAAGCAAGGGGTCCCAATGGATGCCGACTTTGTATTTGATGTTCGTATGCTCCCCAACCCCCATTACGAACCGACGTTGCGCGCGCAAACCGGGCTAGATGCAGACGTCATAGCCTACCTGTCGCAACAAGCGGCGGTATCAGACATGCGGGCTCATATCACCGCATTTTTGCAAAAGTGGCTGCCCGCGATGGCGGCCGACCACCGCGCTTACGTGACGGTTGCCATTGGCTGCACGGGCGGCCAGCATCGGTCGGTCTACTTGGCACAGACACTCAGCGCTGATTTCTCAAGCGACTGGTCCACGCAAGTCCGCCACCGCGAACTAGAAAAGCGAAAGTCAGGGCACTAATTACTGCCCGATCAAGCCTTGGTGTTGAAACCACTTTTTAAAGGGTGCTGGTAAGGCGGCCTGAGGTAACGCATGGCGCGGGACCCACGCGCCTACAGGCGCAGATGGGTGAACGGTGCCGGATACGCGCACCGTGACAGGCGTCAGGTGCAAGTCCTTATGCGTTAACACGTGCTTGAAACTGGCGGCAGTCTCCTGCACAGCGCCATCCGCGTGGCGCGTTATCCATTGCGCCACATCGGCTTCGTTCTCGAACAAGGGCGGCGCCTGCATACCCGCCCAAACGCCCTGTTGTGGGCGTGTCTCTAGCCAAACGGCATCGGGGGAGACCAACAGCACCCACGTCCACCGCTCGACCCGGCGTTTGAGCTTTTTCCCTTTCACAGGAAACGCCGTGGTGCGCTCCTGCGAATAGGCCGCACACATGGACGCCACTGGGCAACGCGCACAGGCCGGCGCCCGCAACTGACAGACCGTGGCACCCAGATCCATCAGCCCTTGTGTGTAGGCTGGCATCGCCTCGCTTAACGGTCGCGTTAGCTGCGCCAAACCCTGGTCTAGCAACTGCTGGCCAGCCAAGTGCAATGCCCGACTCTGCGCGGTCACGGCCAAGTCGCCGTCAAAGGCTAGCAAGCGCGACAGCACCCGCTTCACATTGCCGTCAAAGATGGAGATGGGCTCGGCAAAGCAAAAGGAGGCGATGGCTGCTGCGGTTGAGGGACCAATGCCTGGCAAGCGCTGTAAGTCCCGCATCGTACGGGGGAAAACGCCGCCGTACTCAGCGACGACCATTTGGGCGCAGCGGTGTAACAAACGCGCCCGGCTGTAGTAACCCAGCCCTGCCCATAACGCCATTACCGCCTGTTGTGGCGCCTCCGCTAGCGCGGCAACGGTTGGGAAACGATCCATAAACCGATTGAAATAGTCGATCACGGTGGCCACCTGTGTTTGCTGCAGCATGACTTCAGATAACCACACGCGGTAGGGGTCACGCTGTTGTTGCCACGGTAGGTGGTGGCGACCATGCGCCAACTGCCAGCTCACCAACGTCGACGCAAATGCCTCATGACCAGGCCGCGTGGCGTTCACCGCTGGCACCCCACGCAGTAATACGTTGCGCGCTGTCCTTGTACGATGCGTCTAATGGGTCTGGCACACACTTGGCAGGGCTCGGACGCTCGCCCATAGACCTGAGATGCGTTTTGAAACAGGCCGTGCTCTCCCTGTGCGTTTTTGAAGTCCTTGAGGGTTGTGCCGCCCATCTGAACCGCCTTCTCCAGCAACACCCGGATGACCTTATGCAAGGTCTTGAGGCGTGACACCGCCACATCGCAAGCGGGGCGCGTTGGGTGTATGCCTGCAAGGAACAAGGCCTCAGACGCGTAAATGTTACCCACGCCAACGACCACATCCCCCGCCAGCAAGGCTTGCTTGATGGGGGCGCGGCGCTTGCGCATGGCAGCCACAAAAACGTCAACATCAAAATCGTCACCTAGCGGCTCAACACCCAAGTGACCCAGTAGCTTGTGCGCAATGGGCGCGTCCAAACTCTGCGCGAAGACAACGGCACCAAATCGTCTGGGATCGGTTAGGCGCAGATGACCGCGATGGGTGCTCATGTCAAAGTGATCGTGTGCGGCAGGGGCTCCCAACAAGCGGCCGGGCGGCGTGAAGGCCAAGCTACCTGACATGCCCAAGTGAATGAGCAACACCCCATCGGTGATGTGAAGCAGGAGGTACTTACCGCGCCGACCGACAGATTCGATGCGCCGCCCACACAAGTCGGCGACCCCACACCCCAGTGGCCAGCGTAAGGGCTTGCCCATGCGCACGTCCAGAATATCGCCGCCTGTGATGGCTTGCGCAAAGCTGCGCCGTGTGACTTCGACTTCTGGGAGTTCGGGCATAGCAAAAGATGTAACTATTGGTAACTGACGGCACCACGCACAAACGCGGTGACCTGAAGCGGGATCGCTTATTATGGGGATATTAAAACCGATAGGCTCCCCAAGGGTATTGGCACAAGCGACCCCGTTGTGCCCACGCCTACCTATATATTTGGCACATGGCTAACTCCTTCCTGATCGCTCCTCCCAGTGGCACGTTGCGCACCGTTCGCTTGAGCGCGGGCGTTTGGCCCAGCATCTGGTCGGGGTTGGGGTCGGGGTTGGGGTCAGGATTGGGCCTGCGGTTGGGGTGGGTGCTGTTGGGTGCAGCGCTAACAAGCTCCGCGTGGGCGTCCGACCCGCAACAGGACGCGACATCCGCTAAAGACCAGCCGGAAGACGCACAGGTGGTCATGAACTCAACGCTGGATGACCGCCTGTTCTATCAGATACTGGCTGGCGAAATTGCGGCGCGAAACAACGAGGTCACACTGGGCTTCCGCTTTTTATCCGCCGCTGCAAAGAGCAGTGGCGACGCTTTGTTATACGAGCGCGCCATACAAATGGCGATTCAGGGCGGCTCTGGCGACGCCGCTTGGGGGGCCGCCTCTCAGTGGGTCAAGGCAGAACCGAACAGCCTGAAAGCCCAGGCCATGCTGCTGCGCGTCGCAATTGCCACAAAGCGCAGCCAAGGTATATCCGACGCCCTTACACGCATTATTTCGATTGGCAACGACGCGGAAAAACGCGACCTCATTCGTGCAATGCCATCGACGCTCAAGCGCCTTCCTAGCGAACTGGCCACGCAAGCGGAGGCCATTGCAGACGCCAGCTTGAAGCAGGTGAAAGCCGATCCACGCTTCGCATCATCGGCTTGGTCAGCCATTGGTTTTTTACGACTGCAAGCAAAGAATAAAGACAAAGCGCTTGATGCACTTAACAAGGCACGCAACAACGATGTCGCAGACATTGATACGGGCCGCTTGGCCTTGGCGCTCTTTGAGCAAGGTGCCAGCGCGGCCGAGCCGGTGGTTTTAGCGCATATTGCGGCACAGACCAATGACCCAAAGCCCCGGTTTCAGTACGCAAGGTTGCTCTATCTAGAAAATAGAACCACCGCTGCCCTCGCCCAACTCAACCAAGTTCTACTGAGCGCGCCCACATTAGTGCCCGCTTGGTTACTGAGCGCTCAGATTTATCACCAACAAGCCGACTTTGACAAAGCGCAAGCCAATGCCAAACAGGCATTGATATTGAATGCGCAACAACGTGCAAGCGGCCAGCAAGGGCGGGCGGACACCTATGGGCGACAGGCGAAATTGCTATTAGCCGATGTCGCCCAGGCAAACGGGCTTTGGGCTGAAAGCGGTCGTTGGCTGGACGAGGTGGGGTCAGAGGATGAAGCCGTGCTTTACCGGCGTGCCGTGCTACTGGGCAAGCAAGGCCGCGANGACGAGGCCATTGCGCTGATCCAAGAACCCGCACTTACNGAGTCGCCAGCAGAGAATGCTTCAGATGCGGATGCGGATGCGATCAAATCACGCATGCAACTCACCGTCCGNTTGNTTCGCGAATTCAAACGCTTAGACGATGCCTACCTNGCGACNCAGGCAATGATTGCGGCGTTTCCAGACGATGCCGAGTTGCTTTACGGTCAGGCNATGCTCGCCGACCAATTGGGTCGCCCTGCAGAGATGGAGCGTTTGTTACGCGAACTGATACAGCGCGAGCCAGATTACGAGCACGCCTACAACGCCTTGGGTTACTCGCTAGTGGACAGAGGGGAGCGCCTGCAAGAGGCGCAAGCACTGATTGAAAAAGCCTTAACGCTCAGCCCCAACGATCCGCTCATTACCGACAGCTTAGGCTGGGCCTACTTTAGGCAAGGCCGATTGGACTTGGCAGCACAGACCCTCGAGCGCGCGTATGCCATCAAGCAAGATCCTGAGATCGCAGCCCACCTCGGTGAGGTGCGATGGGTGCAGGGGAAGACGGCTGTTGCGATCCAGCTGGTGCGGGAGGCGATCGCGAGGTATCCCGATAACGCTGTTCTCAAGGCCACCGTCAAGCGGTTGGGTATGCCGCTGCAATGATCTGTATCCATCGGGTGCTTGGGGCGCGCTTAGGTACCCACTTGCCGTGGTTACTGGTTTGCGCGGCGACGCTGGTCGGCTGCGCCTCGGCGCCCAAACCCCAACACCCAGAAGATGGTGCATGGCATGGCAAGCTCTCCGTAGTGTTGGAGACGACGCCCCGTCAGCGCCAACGCGTGGACTTCGACCTCTACGGCTCTGCGAACAGGGGCGAACTGCATCTGTTGTCGCCGCTGGGCACCACGGTAGCCCAAGCGACGTGGGCCCCCGGTAAAGCGACCATACGCAAGGGCAACGAGGTCGCCGCGTTTGACAGTCTGGATGCGTTGAGTCGCGAAATGCTCGAAGCCCCATTGCCTGTCGCCGCTTTGTTTGGGTGGCTTAAAGGCATGGACGCACCGGCGCCAGGTTGGCGCGTCGACCTCTGCCAAGTGGGTAAAGGGCGCGTGCAAGCGGTGCGGGAATGGCCGCAACCCACAGCCAAACTTAACCTGGTGTTTGAACCAGCACCAGCACC